>ERZ780228.453-NODE-453-length-37975-cov-7.031382_pt1 | contig 37975 bp, 25 predicted proteins | sample MGYA00511015_ERZ780228 | MGnify/ENA primary metagenome ERZ780228 (study PRJEB29588, sample SAMEA2161897) | human gut metagenome | biome: human gut; feature: human-associated habitat; material: faeces | place: Denmark | collected 2008/2010 ...
CCCACTCCTAGGGAAGTCGAGGACCAATATGGGAGACCTTAACTTATTAACGCAGTTGAGCACTTGTTTCGTGCTTTTCTGCGACTGGAGAATTGGAACCCTCCAATTCTCGTTACATACTCTTTGTTCCTGATTTCTGCTTCAGCTGGAGGTGATCAACATTTCAGAATATCTTACCACGCAAACTCCGCTGCCGCCGTTTCTCCCATACCCACGCTTCCTTTTGGAACTTGACCTGAGTCAGACTGCAAAAATGACTTATGTGTTGCTACTCGACCGTGCCACACTCTCGCAGAAAAATCTCTGGATAGATGAACGTGGATTCGTGTTTGTCATTTTTACGATTTGCTCTTTGGCTGAGCAGCTAGGGCGCAGCACTGTCAGTGTTTCCAGTGCGCTTAAGGAATTGGACGCTGCGGGATTGATTGAGCGCAGACGAACGCGGTTTTCTTCGCCCAATCACATCTTTGTGAAAATTCCAAATGTTGAATAGTTCTGCGTTTTTCACGATTCAAGAACCGCCAAAATCACGATTCTGTGATGCAGATTCTTAATGGCATCTGCAAAAGATATTTTTCCTATGCAGTATAGCAGCCTTTAAGACTGTATCGAAGAAAACTTTCACCTAACCAACGTAATAAAACAAAAAGAGAAAAACGAATAGAATCCATCCATTCCTTTCCGTATTTGCACCACATGAATGAGGAGGTCTGCCCTTGAACAAAGAAAAATCTGAGAAGAAGCCCACCACACGCAAACGTGCGCCGAGAAGTCCGAAGTCCGTGCGCCTGATCGTGGAACGCCATTATATCGGCAATGTGCCGATGAATACGCTTTTTCAGCGGCTTGTGGAAGAAGAAATTCGTAAAACTGCCGAATCGTATCTCGCCGCTGGCTAATTGGACGTTTTACTGCGGAAAAGGGCTTGCATCGTCACGCAGCATCCGCTACAATGTGATTGATGAGGTCTCTTTTCCATTATGGAGGTACACATGGAAAAGGACAAAAAAGTAACTGCTTTATACTGCCGACTGTCAAAAGATGACGGTTCAAACAGCGAAAGCCTGAGCATCCGCACTCAAAAGTCAATGCTTATGGAGTATGCCACACGCAACGGTTTCGGGAATTGCCAGTACTATGTTGATGATGGTTACAGCGGTACGAACTCTGACCGCCCTGCCTTTCAGGAACTTCTGGATGATATCCGGGAAGGAAAGGTGGCAACAGTCATTACCAAAGACCAGTCCCGACTTGGACGCAACCACATCGAAACCGGAACGTATATGGAAATCTTCTTTCCTGAACACGGTGTCCGCTATATTGCAATCAACGATGGTTATGATTCCAACGAGCAATCTCAGATGGATATTGCCCCGTTCCGAAACATCATCAATGAAATGTACGCCAAAGACACTTCCCGAAAGATCAAGAGTGCCCTTCGGACACGCAAGAAAAGTGGAAAGTATATCTCCAGCGGCGCACCGTTTGGCTACCAGAAAGACCCTGCCGACCACAATCACCTTGTGATCGACCCGAACACCGCCCCCGTTGTTGAGTATATCTATTCAATGGCAGAGGAAGGGCTGGGGCTTCACCGCATCGCCAAGCGGCTCCACGATGAAAAAGTCTTGAAGCCGTGTTACTACAAGAAAGAGATGTTTGGCCGCTTTATTGATGATGAAAAGATGTATGATTGGGACAGTGCCTATATCAGTCAGGTTCTGCACAGCCCAGTCTACGCCGGACACATCATCTACGAAGCCAAGCCCACCGTGTCCATGAAATCCAAAAAGCGGCGTTATATTCCGTTTGAAGAACGCGCTATCGTTCCGAATACACATGAAGCAATCATCCCACAAGACCGTTGGGAGAACGTGCAGCGAATCCTTTACAGCCGTTCCAGTAGTTTTATGTGCGATAAGACCGACTACGACAATATCTTCAAAGGCATCGTCCGCTGTGCAGACTGCGGCAGAACGATGTTAGTCAAGGTCGAGCACAGGCGCAAACGTAACAGTGTTCTGGATCAGACCTTTTATTGTTGCAGCACTTATCGGAAATATGGTGCGAAAGCCTGTGACTCGCATAATTTGGAAGCCCGTGTTCTGCATGAAGCTGTCTTTGCGGACATTCAGGCACACGCAAAGGCCGCTGTGAGCAATCGGGAAGCCCTTGTGAAGAAGATTGCAAATCAGATGCACCTCCGGGTGTCCTCTGACCGGGCGCAGCACAAACGGGATTTGAAGCAGTGTAAAGCACGAATCGCAGAAATCGAAGACCTGTATGCAAAACTTTATGAGGACGTATCAAAGGGACTTCTCCCGGAGAAACGTTTTCAAATGCTTGCAGATCGCTACGACAAAGAACAGGCTGAACTGACCGAGAAGATTGAGCAGTACGAGCGGGAAGGCCGTGCTGAACACGATCAGCTGGACAAGATTCAGGATTTTATTGATGAAGTCAGCAAGTACGCTGGTATCACCGAACTGAACTATAAGATTCTGCATCAGCTGATTGACAAGATTCTGGTATCCAGAGCGGAAAAGGTCGATGGCGAATACGTCCAGAAAATCCAGATTTTCTACCGCTTTATCGGCCCATTGGATGCCATCGAGTAACAAAGTCAGAAAAGTCACCTCCGAGAACTATCCTACAGACGCAGGGCGCGAGGGCGAAGCAATCTTTCGCCGTGTGTACGGTCTGGCAGGCAGCAAACTCCCGGTCAAACGGCTGTGGATTAGCAGCATGGAAGATTCCGCTATCCAGCAGGGCTTTGATTCCTTAAAGGATGGCGCAGAGTATGACAACCTGTTTGCCGCTTCGGAGTGCAGGGCAAAAGCAGACTGGCTGATTGGTATGAACGGCACACGGGCTTTTACCAAGAAATACGGCAGGCGGCAGACCATTGGACGGGTGCAGACTCCGACACTGGCAATGCTGACGGAACGGCAGAACAAAATCCAGAACTTTGTGAAAGAGCCGTATTACAAAGTAGAAATCACAGGAAATGGCATCGTGGCAGAATCGGAACGGATGGCACAGGAGCAGGATGCAGATGCTATGCAGGCCGTTTGCGATGGTCAGTGCGCAGTGGTTGGCAGTATCGAGTGCAAGAGGGTAGAAAAGAAGCCCCCGAAACTGTATGACCTGACGACCTTGCAGCGAGAAGCAAACCGCTATTATGGCATGACCGCCAGCCAGACCTTGCAGGCATTGCAGGAACTGTATGAAGAAAAGCTGGTGACATACCCCAGAACAGACAGCCAGTTTGTGACCGAGGATATGCGCAAGACGGTGGAATCTCTGGTGCTGGCCTTAGATGGCGCGGCGGCAGACGTAAGCTGCGTTATTAACAACAGCAAGGTCACAGACCATCATGCGATCCTGCCGACGATGCAGGGCGCAAAGTGTAATAAGGCAAAGCTGTCCGAAATCAAACAGAAGATTCTTTCACTCATCATCTGGAAACTGGTGCAGGCCGTGCAGCCGCCGTTCATCTATGAGGATGTGCTGGTAACAGTGTGCTGCCAGGGCAGGAACTTCACGGCAAAATATAAGGATGTTCTGCAGCCCAGTTATACTGCAAAACCTGTTCCGCTTGTGGAGCCGGAGAAGAACAAGAATGCGTCACTTCCGAACGATCTGGAACAGGGGATGGTTATTCCGGTGGTACGGGCAGAGAAAAAGCATGGCTTTACTTCACCGCCGAAAGTCTACACCGAAGATACCCTGCTGTCGGCCATGGAAACAGCAGGCAACAAGGAATTTGAAAAGGACACTGAGAAGAAAGGTCTGGGAACCCCTGCAACGCGCGCTGCGATTTTGGAAAAGCTGGTATCCTCCGGCTATGTGCAGCGTAAAGGCAAGCAGATGATTCCCACGGAGGACGGTGTGGCCGCGATTCACAATATCCCGGACTACCTGAAATCCGCCAGCATGACAGCTGAGTGGGAAAATGACCTGCTGCGGATGGAGCGCGGCGAGATCAAGCCCCACGATTTTATGCAGGGCATCCATGGACTGATCGATAAGATCCTGGCTGACCTCCGGCAGATTCCTACCGTCGCGGCGGCTTCCTATTATAATAAGGTAGGCGTGGGAAGCTGTCCGGTTTGCGGAAACCCTGTACATGAGAGTAAGCTCAGCTTTTGTTGTGCAGACCGCAGCTGCAAATTTGCCCTCTGGAAAGAAAGCAGATACTTGTCCAATATGAGAAAGACGCTGGACAAGAAGATGGCGGTAGACCTTTTGAAGAAAGGCCGCACCCATGTAAAAGACTTTTATTCCGCGAAAAAAGATAAGACATTCGCCGCTGACCTTGTGATGCGCGTCGAAGAGAATCGCGCACAGTACAGTCTGGAATTTCCCAAAACACCGATGAAAACGAAAACGTAAAGGAGGTTTGACCCTTGCCACAGATTAACGATATTCGAGAATTGGCGCAGCAGAACGCCCGGTATGTCAGTAACTCGCCACGGGACTGGATGAGTTATCTGGATGTGGCGGCGCGGCTGTATCGCTATTCGTTCACCGATACACTCCTGATCCACGCACAGCGGCCCGATGCAACCGCCTGCGCAGAACTGGAACTCTGGAATCAGAAAATGAGCCGATGGGTCAACCGTGGCGCAAAAGGCATCGCGCTTCTGGAAGATACCGGACCGCGTACCAAGCTGCGGTATGTGTTCGATATTGCTGACACCCATCTGGTGCGCGGCGGCAGAACACCGCTCTTATGGAATCTGGACAGCCACGAGCATGAGCAGACGATCTTAGACCATCTGGCAGATACCTATGGCTTATCCCAGACAGACAGCATGAACACTGCTCTGCTGGAACTGGCACAGCAGTTGACCGCCGACAATCTGGATGAAGCGATGGATGGTCTGGTCTATGAGGTGAAAGACACTTTTCTGGAGGAACTGGACGAAGATAACATCCGTGTCCGCTTCCGGGAACTGATGACTAACAGTATCTTCTATACGCTTTCCCGTCGCTGCGGGCAGGAGCCTATGGATGTACTGGACGATGATGACTTTATCCGCATCGTGGATTTCAACAAGCTGCCGGTGCTGTCGTTCCTTGGCAACGCCGTTTCCGAACAGTGCGAAGCGGTTCTTTTTGACATTGGCCGTGAGATGCGGAAAATTTACAAAAAAGAAATCACGCAGCAGCTTGAAAAATCCGTTGACAGCTTGTATAATACCAATACGGACTTTAGCACATTAAAGCGCGAAACCAAAGAAAACACGACCAAAGGAGGACAAGAAAATGGAGTTGACGTATCATCGCAAGGGAGATTACCTGTTCCCGAATCTGGCCGTGAAGGACGAGCCGCAGATCATCGGGAAGTACGGGATGCTGCGCAGGACGTACCTGAAGGAGAACCGAAGGAACTGGTATCAGAGTATGCTGATGAGCGGCAAACTGAACCAGCATCTGGCGCAGATCGAGGAAGCAGCGGAGAGCCGGGTGGAAGTACTGCTGGACAGCCTGAACGAGAAATTTCCGGCACCGAGCAAGGAGCAGGACCCGCTGGCATGGGCAGCGCACCAGAACAACCTGACAGCGATGGCAGAAGAGATCGTCTTGAAGGAATTGGTATACAATTAACCGAACCGACAACAGAACAGGATTTGAGCGAAGCAGAGGAAGAAATTGCCTCTGCTTTTTCTTTGCCTGATCTGCCGACCGTGGAACAGCAGATCCGTGCCATCGAAGAACCGATTCGGGCGCAGTACGCAGAGAAAATTGCACTGGATTCCGAGGTTGTTGATGAAGTTCTGCACACGGGCAGCAACCGCAGCAAAGGCCAGCTGCGCCTGATCTACAATTTTATGGTCGAGAAAACCCCGGAAGAATACACGGAGTTCGTGAAAAACGAATACGGCACGGGAGGAAAAGGCTTTGAAATTGACGGCGCAAAGTATGCGGTCTGGTTCGATGATTTGGGGTTGCGCATTGCGGCAGGTGACACGGCTAAGGGCGGCACGATAGCCAATGCGTTCCTTTCGTGGGAGGATGTCAGCAACCGTATCCATGAACTGCTCCGGCAGGGCGAGTACGCACCGCAGGCAGTTCTGGATGCTGCACGGCAGAATGCCTTACAGGAACACGCGCAGACATTGGCTTATATGGAGCGTGATTTAGCCGATGGCGTTGCCGAAGCAGTGTTTCAGGATACAGAAATCTTCAGGGGCGGTTTCCCGGAATTGACGGACAGGCTGGCGGGCTTGCTGGACGATACGGATTTTCTGACTGACCTAAACGACAGATTATCTGCGCTGGGGGATGCCTACGCCGAAGATAAAGACCTGATGCGGATGCACTTTTATAAGCCGGATAAAGTAGCGGCTCTGTTCCAGCAGTTTGCAAAGCCTTATCAGAACTACTCGGCGCGAGATGGCTTTCACTGGAATGAGTACAAGAAGTTCATTACGGAAGATGAAATAAACGCTTATTTCACACGGGACAGCAATTATTCGGACAGTCGGCTGGCAATTTATTCGTTCTTCTTAAACCATGAAGATAAGAAGGAGCGGGCAGACTTTCTGAAAGACCATTATGGAATCGGCGGCAGCAGCCATGCACTCTGCGGGGCAGACGATTCTCACGAAGATCACGATGGCAGAGGCATTGTTTTGGAACGCGGCTCATACGGAAACCCGTATGCCAGCGTTCATCTGAACTGGAATCAGGCCACAGGCCGGATCGACCAGCTTATCCGTGACAGTGAGTATTTGAAGCCGGCAGACTACTCCCGGATGCCTGCTTATGAGCGAGAGAAGATGGCAATGCGGGTGATGGGCTTCTATCACCATCTGCCGAACAACGTGGAACGTCCTTTCCCGCAGGATCTTTACCACGAAGAGGGACGAAAGGCTCTCGTCGAAAAACTGGAAGCCCCTGAACAGGCGGTGGAACTGCTGGAGCAGATGGACAATGCACTGCTGTCCGTGCCGCTGGATTCGGAAGAATATGAGCGCAAGGCAGAATCCCTCTCTATCCTGCACCAGTATGTTGAGGGAACGTACACGATTTTCCCGGAAAAGAAAAGGGCTGTTGAGATTGCGATTCCTGAACAGGGGCAGATTTCCATGTTTGACTTCATGGAGCAGGAAGCGCAATCGAAAGAGCAGTCAACCGCCGCAGCGGTTGAGGAACCCCAAAAGGATGCGCCTCTTGTGGATGTAAAGCCCTCTAAGCAGATGCTGCAGCCCATGCCACTGGATGCTGCCAACGAGTATAACGCTCTGAAAGAGCGTTACCCGGATGCTCTGGTCGGCTATGAGCAGTACGGCAACTTTGAGTTCTACGGCGAGGATGCAAAGCGCGTTTCAGAACTTCTTGGCAGCAAGCTGTTGGAAAAGGAAACCGCACTCGGCAAGGTTGAGGTATCCGGTTTTCCGCGTGAACAGTGGGCTTCACAGGCAATGAAGCTTTGGAAGCAGGGGGAGAGCGTCTATCTGTCCGGCCAGCAGGAAGATGGAACCCATGCGCAGACAAAGTATTTCCGCAGAGAGAAATATCTGCCAGTCAATACCATCGTTGAACTGGACGATAGGGAGTTCCGTGTGGATTCGGTCAACTTTGAACAGGGAACGGTCAGCTTGCAGGACATGACCCTTGCGAAAGAAGCTCGGTATCCGATCTTCCGAACCGAACCGCTGGAGTACATTCGGCATCTGTACGAACAGGCAGATGTGTCGATGAAAGAAGCGGTGGAAACCATGGTCTTTACTGCTCTGCACAATGCAGGTGTGGCCTACGAGGATTTCTCCCCGGAGCAGATGGATGTGATCTATTCGGTGGCAGAATCGGGTGGCGAGTTGGAAGAACTGCTGAATCCCGACTTTCCGCCGGAACAAATGCAGTTGATCGCAGATGTGCAGAACCGAACGGATGCCATTAGCCGCGCAGCGGCAGAGGAAGCCCTTGAACCGCTGACGCAGCAGCCTATGACCCCGGCAGAGGTCAACCATGCAAGGCGGCAGCACAATCTTCCGCTGGACAGTGGAGCAGAAACGGAACTGCCTGCACAGCCCAAACAGGAGCCTATGAACTTCCGTATTACGGACGATGATCTCGGCGCAGGAGGGCCGAAAACAAAGTATAAAGCCAATGTGGAAGCCATACGGGTGCTGCAAACACTGGATGCAGAACAGCGACAGGCGGCCACAGCGGAGGAGCAGGAGATTCTTTCCCGGTATGTGGGCTGGGGCGGCATTCCGCAGGCGTTCGACGAGAAGAATGCGGACTGGGCAAAGGAGTATGCGGAACTGAAATCTCTGCTCCCGGCAGATGAGTACAGCGAAGCGCGGGCATCCACGCTGAATGCTTTCTACACTTCGCCTACGGTTATCAAGGCAATGTATGAAGCCCTTTCCAACATGGGTCTGAGCAAAGGCAATGTACTGGAACCGTCCTGCGGTGTCGGCAACTTCATGGGTCTTGTGCCTGAAAGCATGGAGAACATCAAGATGTATGGTGTGGAGCTGGACAACGTATCAGGACGCATTGCACAGCAGCTTTATCAGAAGAACAAAATTGCAGTGCAGGGCTTTGAAACAATGCAGTTCCCGGACAGTTTCTTTGATTGTGTGGTGGGTAATGTGCCGTTCGGCAATTACAAAGTGCCGGATAAGCGGTATGACCGCCACAACTTCCTCATCCATGATTACTTTATTGCAAAAAGTCTTGACCTTGTTCGTCCGGGCGGCGTAGTGGCGGTAGTCACTTCCAGCGGTACGATGGATAAAAAGGATTCCTCTGTCCGAGAGTATCTTGCCAACCGTGCCGATCTGGTCGGTGCAATTCGCCTGCCAAACAATGCGTTCCAGCGCAATGCGAACACAAGTGTTATAGCTGACATTTTGTTCCTGCAAAAGCGTGACCGGGCGGCAGTGGAGCGGGCAGAGTGGGTAGACCTTGGCACAACGCCGGAGGGATACCCCATCAACCAGTATTTTGCGCAGCATCCTGAAATGGTGCTGGGTGAGATCACGACTGAAAGTACACAGTACGGCAAACGGGAAACCACGGTCAAGCCCATCGAGGGCGCAGACCTTGCACAACAGTTGAAAGCAGCCGTTGAGAACATCCATGCGGAAATCACTGAGCCGGAAATCACGGACGATGAACTTGACCAGAACGCAGAACCACTTCCGGCAGATCCGAACGTGAAGAATTTCAGTTACACCAATGTGGACGGACAGGTCTATTACCGTGAAAACTCCTATATGAACAAGGTTGACCTGCCTGCGGTCACGGCAGAGCGTGTGCTGGGGATGATTGCCCTGCGGGAAACCACACAGAAATTGCTGGACTGCCAGTTGCACGATGGTACGGATGCCGAAGTGGAACTGCTGCAAGGAAAGCTGAAAGACCAGTATAAGCGGTTCACAGCGCAGTATGGTCTTATCAACAGCACCGCCAACAAACGGGCATTCCGGCAGGATAGCAGCTATTGTCTGCTGGCATCTCTTGAGATTCTGGACGAGGATAAAAACCTCAAGCGGCTGGCAGATATTTTCACGAAACGCACTATTCGCAAGCCGGAACCCGTCACCTCTGTGGATACTCCGAGTGAAGCCCTGGCACTCTCCATTGGAGAAAAAGCAAAGGTCGATGTGCCGTTTATGGCAGAACTTTGCGGAAAGACAGAGCAGGAAGTGACCGAAGAACTGGCAGGCGTTATCTTCCGAAATCCTGTCACACAGGCATGGGTGACGGCGGACGAATATCTGTCCGGCAACGTCCGGGAAAAGCTGGCAATGGCAGAAACCTTTGCCGCAAACCACCTGGAGTATCAGGTCAATGTCGAGTATCTCAAGCGGGTACAGCCGAAAGATTTGAACGCTTCGGAGATTGAAGTGCGGCTGGGTGCAAACTGGATCAAGGCAGAGTACATTACGGACTTCATGGAGCAGGTATTCAAAACGCCGAGTTACTATATCGGAAGTTCCATCAAGGCTACCTATTCGGAAATCAGCGGCGCATGGAACATCAGCGGAAAGTCACTTGACCGGAGTAATCCCCGTGTGACGAACACCTATGGCACAATGCGTGTCAACGGCTATCGGCTGCTGGAAGATGCACTGAATCTCCGGGATACCAAAATTTACGATACTGTTTATGAGGATGGAAAAGAAAGGAGAGTGCTGAACAAAAAAGAAACCATGCTTGCGCAGCAGGCACAGGAAGCGATTCGGGATGCGTTCAAGCAGTGGATTTTCAAGGATTTAGACCGCAGAGAGGAACTTTGCAAGGTCTACAATGAGCGGTTCAATGCGATTCGTCCCCGTGAATACGATGGCAGTCACATCAAGTTCGTGGGCATGACCCCGGAAATCAGCCTGATGCCGCACCAGAAAAATGCAGTGGCGCATATCCTGTATGGCAATAATACGCTGCTGGCGCATTGTGTGGGTGCTGGCAAGACATTCCAGATGATCGCTGCCGGCATGGAAAGCCGCCGTCTGGGTCTGGCGCAGAAGAATCTTTATGTTGTGCCGAACCATCTGACGGAACAGTGGGGTGCAGACTTCCTGCGGCTGTATCCGAATGCCAATGTGCTGGTGGCAACGAAAAAGGATTTCGAGCCATCCAACCGAAAGAAGTTCTGTTCCCGGATTGCCACGGGCGATTATGATGCTATCATTATCGGGCATTCGCAGTTTGAGCGGATTCCGCTTTCCCCGGAACGGCAGAAATCCATGATCGAGCGGCAGATTCAGGACATTACCTTTGCGATTGCAGAAGCAAAGGCAGAGGACGATGGCAAGAGTTTCACGGTCAAGCAGATGGAGAAAACAAAGAAAACATTGCAGGCAAAACTTCAGAAGCTGAACGACCAGAGCCGCAAGGATGATGTAGTTACATTTGAGCAGCTTGGTGTTGACCGCCTGTTTGTGGACGAGAGCCATTTTTATAAAAATATGTTCCTCTACACAAAAATGCGGAACATCGCTGGTATTGCTCAGACCGATGCACAGAAGTCCTCGGATATGTTTGCAAAATGTCAGTATCTCGATGAAATCACTGGCGGCAAGGGTGTGACCTTTGCAACAGGTACGCCTGTATCGAACAGCATGGTAGAGCTGTATACCATTATGCGCTACTTGCAGTATGACACCTTGCAGAAACTTCATCTTGGACATTTCGATAGCTGGGCGGCTTCGTTTGGCGAAACAGTAACGGCAATCGAATTGTCCCCAGAGGGAACGGGCTACCGTGCAAAGACGCGGTTCGCCCGGTTTTTCAATCTCCCTGAATTGATTTCACTGTTCAAGGAGTCCGCAGATGTACAGACGGCAGATATGCTGAATCTGCCTGTGCCAGAAGCAGAGTACATCAATGAGGTGCTGAAACCCAGTGAAACGCAGCAGGAAATGGTGAGCAGCTTTGCCGACCGTGCAGAGCGTGTGCGGAACGGAAATGTCGATCCGAGAACCGATAATATGCTCAAAATCACGAACGACGGCAGAAAGCTGGCCTTGGATCAGCGGCTTATCAATGACCTGCTGCCGGATGAGCCGGAAAGTAAGGTCAACCTCTGCGTGGAGAATGCCTATCAGGTATGGGAAGAATCCACGCCCGACAAATCAACCCAGTTGATTTTCTGCGACTTATCGACCCCGAAAGCAGACGGAACATTCAATGTGTACGATGATGTCCGGGAAAAACTGGTGGCAAAGGGAATCCCCCGTGAGGAGATTGCTTTTATCCATGAGGCAAATACCGAAACCAAAAAGGCAGAACTGTTTGCAAAGGTGCGCTCCGGTCAGGTGCGTATCCTGCTTGGTTCGACCCCGAAACTTGGTGCTGGTACAAACATTCAGGACAGACTGATCGCCCTGCATCATCTGGACTGCCCGTGGAAGCCCTCTGATCTGGAACAGCAGGAAGGACGCATTCTTCGTCAGGGAAACCGCAACCAGAAAGTGAAGATTTTCCGTTACGTCACAGAGAATACGTTCGATTCGTATATGTGGCAAATTCTGGAAAATAAACAGAAGTTCATCTCGCAGATCATGACCTCGAAATCTCCTGTTCGTGCCTGCGATGATGTGGACGATACCGCGCTGACCTATGCAGAAATCAAAGCATTGGCAACGGGAAATCCCTACATCAAGGAAAAGATGGATTTGGATATTCAGGTCAGCAAGCTGAAGCTGATGCGGGCAAACCACACCAGCCAGATTTACAGCCTGGAATCGGATATTGCACGGCGGTATCCGGCAGAAATCACGGCAGCGAAAGAGCGCATAGCAGGTCTGAAAGCTGACCTTGCAGTGGCAAAGCCGTTGCTGGAACAGGACAAGGAGAAGTTCTCCATCACGGTGGAGGACAGGGTTTATACCGACCGCAAGGAAGCAGGCTCGGCAATTCTTGCAGCCTGTGCCGCAATGAAGATCGCTAAGACAGAGGGGCAAATCGCAGATTTGGGAGGGTTTGCAATCAGTTCCCGGTTTGACGCGTTCGCCCAGACATTCAAGCTGACCATCAAGCGGCAGAGCAGTTATACGATTGAACTTGGCAGTGATCCGGCTGGCAATATCCAGCGTATTCTCAATGCGCTGGCATCTATCGAAAAGACACTGCCGCAGGTGGAGCGCAGATTGGAAACCTTACAGCAGCAGTTGGCAGAAGCAAAGGAAGAAGTGCAGCGTCCGTTCCCGCAGGAGGCGGAATTAAACGAAAAATCTGCACGGCTTGCAGAATTGAATGCCCTGCTGGATATGGACGAAAAGGGGGATGATGCGGCTCTTGGCATGGATGAGGAAGTAACGGATAGCGAACTTCCTGCGCCGAAACGTGAGATTGAGCGGAGTGCAGACAGCGTAAAACGTCCGTCGATCCTTGCACAGCTTCACGAAAAGCAGGCAGAACGCATGGCAGAGCCGAAACCGCAGAAAAAGAAAAGTCACGATATGGAACTATAACTGAGAATGCCCCGTCAGATCTCCGAAAGGGAATCTGATGGGGCAGATTTTGTAAAGGAGGGCATTTGCTGACATTAACACCGATCAATCTGAAAACTGCAAACGCATTTGTGCAGCAGTATCACCGCCATCATAAGCCGACAAGAGGACACAAGTTTTCCATCGGAGTTTCAGACAGTGGTTCACTGGTGGGTGTGGCAATATGCGGCAGACCTGTTGCGCGGCGGCTGGATGATGGCTATACGCTGGAAATCAACCGCCTTTGTACGGATGGTACACCGAATGCTTGCAGTATCCTCTATGCTGCCGCATACCGGGCGGCAAGGGCAATGGGCTATACAAAGGTTGTCACTTATATTCTGGACACCGAAAGCGGCGTATCGCTCAAAGCTGCCGGATATGTTTGTGAGGGCCGTGCTGGAGGATTGGAATGGAACGGCGAGAGAAAGCCGAAGATGGCGAACCAGTATCCGTATCAGATGAAAACTAGATGGGTCAAAAAAATCGAAAAGGAGGGCATGAATGGCAGATAAGCGGGCAGACCAGCTCAAAGAAATCACGGAACGGTTGGAGCAGGGCGTAAAGGATATTTTTACTTCGGAAATGTATACGAAGTACCTGCTTACAATGTCGAAATTCCACAATTACAGCTTCAATAATACGCTGCTGATCGCAATGCAGCGTCCAGATGCTACGTTGGTGGCTGGGTACAATGCCTGGAAAAATAAGTTTAACCGCTATGTGAAAAAGGGTGAAAAGGGCATCCAGATCATCGCGCCTGCCCCGGTAAAGGAACGGGAAGAGAGGGAGAAAATCGACAAGGACACCGGGCTTACGGTGCTGAATGAGAGCGGGGAGCCGGAAATCGAAGTGGTGGAGAGGGTGATTCCCCGGTTCCGGGTAACAACGGTTTTCGATTATGCCCAGACAGACGGAGAACCGCTGCCTACGCTGGAAGTGAATGAACTGACTGCCCGTGTCAAGGATTATACCCTGCTGAAAGAGGCAATCGAACAGGTATCTCCTGTGCCAATTCGTTTTGGAGAGATCGAGGGCAACGCAAAAGGTTATTACAGCCACGTGGACAAAGAAATCTGTGTTCGTGCCGATATGGGTGAGAGCCAAACCATCAAGACGATGATCCATGAGGTTGCTCATGCCATGCTGCATGACAGCGACCAGATGAAACAGCGCGGCGAGGAAAAAGACCAGCTTACCAAAGAAACAGAAGCGGAAAGCATTGCATTTACGGTTTGCTCGGCACTTGGCGTTGATACTTCGGACTACTCGTTCCCGTATGTAGCAAGCTGGGCAAGCGGCAAGGAACTGAAAGAATTGAAAGATTCGATGGATACGATTCGATTGACCGCTGCTGATTTTCTTGAAAAACTGGAAACGGCGGTGGCAGAAAGGAGTGTGGAGCGCATGACGGCGATGGAATATGCTGAAAAGCTGATTGCGGACAAGGAACGGGACAAAACCGTTTTTGACAACAGCCAGCGAAATCTCATTGTAAACTTTGCTTACAAGCTGGATGACCGGGCGGCAACGGAAGAACTTGCCAACAATCTGGCGGCTGCGGTTGCGGCTGAAAACACGGAAGAAATCAATCGCCTGATGTGGGAAGCAGAGGAGAAGATCGAAAGTCTGCCGGATGGCATGATCGGTCTTTCGGAAATGCACGAATATGGGTATCTGAAAGATGATGTTCTGCCGCTGACAAAGGAAGGCGCACGGGAGTGGCATCGGCTGGGCGAACGGATTTACCCGCTGTTTCAGGATGGCACGGCAGGAGATTTCGCCAGTCAGGAAGAGATCGAACAGCATGATGGCATTTTCGGAATCAAGGCTGACGCATGGAGTGCAATTTTGCTGGAAAAGAACGAAGAGTATCTGGAAGATGAGTATTCCCGCCCGGATGCCGCACTGACGGTGATAAGTCGGGAGCAGGCTCTGCGGCTGTTTGATGAGGGCAAGCAGATTTATCTTATCCGTATCAGCCCGTGGCCAGTTCTTGTCACAGGGCGTGAAGAAATCGAACGTGGAAGTGACTATTTCCAGATTGCTAAGGAAGATTTGGAAAAGGACAAGCAGAAAACAATGGAAAACGGCGAGAAAGCACCCGTTGAAAAGCTGGCAGTAGACCTTGACGATTTTGCCTTTGACTTCGATTTCTACCACTATAAGGACAGCGTAGAGGATCGGGAGCAGGCAGTTGAAGCACTGAAAGAACAGATTCAGGCTGGGGATGTTCAGCCGATCAGGGAATGGCTGCAAGCCGCAGTGGAGGAATCAGAGGGAGAGTCCGCAGAAAAGGCGGCGGAGCTGATAACCCGGCTGGATGCGTTGGTTAAGGAGCAGAAGCTGCTTTCCGGCAGGGAAAAGCAGTTTGGCATCTACCAGATTACTGCCCGTGACCCGGAACACGACTATCGCTTTATGAATCTGGACTTTGTAAAACGGCATGGGATGGAAGTGAACCGTGCAGACTATGAGCTGGTCTATACCGAGCCTCTTACGGAAAAAGATACACTTGAAGCTATTTACGAACGTTTCAATATCCAGCGTCCAACGGATTTTACCGGGCATTCGCTTTCCGTCAGTGATGTTGTGGTGCTGAACGATGGCAAGTCGATCAAAGCCTGCTATGTGGACAGCATCGGCTTTGCAGAGTTGCCGGATTTTTTCAAGGAAAGAAAGATGGATTTGAAGAAAGAAACGATTCTGGATGAACAGTTGCAGGAAATTGAAATCTTTGATAAGCCCGGTCTTTTCAGCAACAGCAGACTGCGGGATGAGGATGTGCCGGATGGATTGTACCGCTATGACCTGCGCGGGTCGGACTATGATCCGGGGCAGCCGATTCTGGTGGAGAAAACGGTGATCGTAAACCATGCGGCATCCGTCCTGATGGCAGAGGAACTTGACCTTGGTGCAGACGGTCGGCTGGAACTGGGCGAAGAAGGTCTGAACTTTACGGGTGGATTGCTGACTGTCCGGGAATTTATGAAAGAGCAGGAAGAGAAAAACAACGGTCTGCTCCACGGCGATTCCGACCACATCACGGTCGAGGGTCACGTTGGCACATGGTATGTGGTAGACGAAACGGAGGTCGGCGGCGAAAAGTTCTTCCTGCTGGAGCACGAGGAATACGGGGATGAAGCTGCCTGCGTTGCGGTCAATGAACAGGGAAAACTTGTGGCAGAAGATTTGTGGAACGGCTTTGACGAGGACTTCCAAGATGCCGTAAAGGAGTATTTTGCAGAAAAGAATCCGGCATCCCAAAAAGAAGAACAGGCTGTTCCTGTGGTGGAGAAAAGCCGCACGGATGATTCGGACGTTCCGGTCTATTACGAATCTTTCGGCTATGCAGCAGAGAATGGCGAAGTGGATTTGTACCGCATTTCCAGACAGCTCAATGAAGAGTGCAGAAACGCCATTGAAGAAGCGATTGCAGACAACTTCGACGGAATGAACCTTGCAGATGATGCTACGAAGTCCGTCGTTGAACAGTTTGGCATGGAGCGCATGGGCTATATTCTGGCGTACACGCTGAATTATAACAACCATGACGGACGCTATTCACACAGTAATAAGGAATGGGCAGACACCACCTGCAAGGGAGAACGGGGCAGCAATATCCGCACCGACTGGATCGTGCGCAGTCACCCGACTGTGCTGAACGGGTTTGTGGATATGTACCGTAAAGAACTTGCGGCTGAACAGCAGCGGGAGCCAGAAAAACCGTTTGTCCAGCAGTTCTATGTTGTGACAGATTTGCAGACCAATCCGATGAAAATTGAGAAGTTCGGGAATCTCGATGATGCAATGTCCTGCTATCAGCAGGTTCCGAATTTTCATCTGAAAGCCCTTGGCGTAGAGAAAACGCCTGACCCACTTCCGGGCAGTCTGGACATTGTGCAGTGTAAGAACGGTATTGACACGATCGTAGAGGACTACAAGAAAGTTCCGGGCTGGGATAATCCATACATCCAGAACTATGTGGTCGCACTGGTGGCAGAAGCGTTGAAAGTGCAGGATGTGGCGGTAGCCTATGAAATCAACGATGGCTATTTTAACATCCAGACCAGCGAGGATGGCTACGACTATACCTTATATAATAAGGACTTCACGGTAATGGACGGCGGTATCATCGAAGTGGATGGATATAGACCCGTGCAGGAAATGATGGAAGAAGTTCTGGCAGAACACGGACACAGCGTTTCTGAGTGTGGTGTGATTAGTACTGCGTATCTTCAGGAACAGTCATACCGCGCAGAAACACAGCGGGCAGAAGCAATGAAAGAAAAGCTGGCAGCAGAGAAGCCTGCGCCGGAAGCGAACATCAGCTTTTATGTGGCAGAGTGTGCAGAGTTTCCGGTGATGGGAGAGTTCCATGGCAATCTGACATTGGAGCAGGCATTGGAAATCTACGATAAGATTCCGGCAGAGCGGATGAACGGAATCAAGAGCATTGGCTTTTCTCTTGAAGATGGAAGCATCTATTCGGGAATGTTTGACCTGATGGTAGGCGGAGAAGTGCAGGCAGAGGTTGTCAACCATATCCAGCATTACCGGGAAAGCCCGCTGGTGCAGAAAGCAATTTCGGATATGAAAACGCTTTTGGAAAAGCGGCAGGCAAGCAAGGAGTTGGAAGAACGCCCCAACACCCGGCAGTCTGTTCGTGAAGCGTTGAAGAATCGCAAAAAGGCGCAGGAGCAGCAGCCTCATCAGGAACAGGCAAAACCGAAGAAGGCAAAGAAGAAAGGAGAAATAGAACTGTGAGCAAGATGAAGTTTAATGCAGATGAGATGATGGTTATGGCAATGTTTGAGCAGCCGACACGGACGGAAACCATGAGATATATCGAGGAAGTTGTTCCGTTTGTGGAGGATGATGCCGAAGTCTTTCCTTTGGTAGCATCTACCATGAAAAAGATGCGCTCTATTTCAGACATGGAATTTTCAGAGCTTGACCTTAAACCGTATCTTCAGGATGTGGTGGCAAAATGAATATCAATCAGTATGCGGTCTATCAGCTGAAAGATAGTGCAGAACTTGCTGCGTATCGGTCACGTTCATATCAGTATTTGACGGAACATCATTTTCAGGTGATCGTACAAAATTATCAGCAGGCGTATTTTACAAAGTTGTTTACATCGGACACACCAGAGATGATTCGGAAACGGTTGGAAGAGCATCGACCGAAGAATTTCCGTGGCCGTCCATTTGGTGTCGGTGATGTGATTGTCATAAACCAACAGGGAGAAATCACGGCGTATTTTGTGGATAAGGACTCCCTTGTTGTGGTTGCTGGCTTTATCCGCAATAGTAGTTCTGGCATTCTGGTTACACTTGACACGAAAAAACTTTTTATAGATGGATGTGCTGGAACGTGGATGGCAACCGAAGAATGCGTGGTAGAAAGCCAGCACTTTTTTCTGATGCAGCATGAAGTCTATAAGGAAAAAGCACCGAACGTGATTGTAGATGCTTCTGGCAAACTGGTTTCCGCTGAAATCCGAAAAGGGTTGGATGAGGATGCCAGAAAAAAGATTCTGGATTATCTGCATCCACCGCTGATGGAAAAGCCGATGAACCAGAAGCCGTCACTACACCAGATGGAACATTATCAGAAGTTCTATGAGAACGGGGAATATGTTCGGGCCGTAGAATCAACTACGGAACAGAACTACAATATGATTGATGGCTGTGCCAACAATCTCCCTAAGTCCCGCATAATCAACGGACGGGAATCCGTTCTTGATAAATTGCGAATCCGGCAGATGGCACGGGAAAAGCAAAAGAGTAGCCAAGAGCAGTCGGCTGATATGGAACGGAACAGGAAGTAATCTGTTGTTGCCCGGATGCAGAGGGTTCCCTGCAAACAGGCGTTGGAAGAAATATTTCAGGATCGCTTTGTGGAATTACAAAATGGTTTCTTGAAATACAGGGACGCTTAAAGACTGAAAATAGTGCAAGAGCCACCATAGGCTTACCCAACAAAAGGGTAGCGTATGGTGGCTCTTTTTTGCTTAAAGGGTCTGTTCTGTTCGCTGAGTGTGATCTCGAATGTGGTGCTGCCCCAAGATGTTGTCAACATTGGCGCAGGCTGTTCGTAATTCTTTCTGATAATCTTTATAATAGGTATAGGTGTCGTACTGAGCCGCTTTCAAGGCAAGCAACCGTTCTTTTTCAAGCTTCAAATCTTTCATCTTCGGAAGTGAGTCGTCTGGATTTTGTGCTTTCAGAATCTGGACGGCTTTTTCGTGCTTCTCAATTTCATCAGCGTGATCCTTGCGAAATTTTCCTTTGAAGCGAGCTTTCAAAAATTCATTGTAGGTGGATTTTGTGGAAAGATACTGACCCAGATAGTGGATTTGCTCATTCACAGATTTGATTTGTGTTTCGGTGTCCTTTGTCTTTTGCCGTGCATCGTGCATCTGTAATGTGATGCTATCGTAGGTTGTCTGTAAATTTTCTCTGGTATTGAATCCGTTTTCCTGAATGTAAGCTACGGTCTTTGCCATCTGCTGAAGATTGGAAATTTTGACTTTTTGAGCATAAGCTCTGCTCTGTTGAGCCTTAATACAGTTCTGCAAGTCCACAACAAGACGCAGATCAGAGCGAATGAAGAGAATGGCAATCGGGTCTGCATGGTAATCGGGCATGGTCTGTCGTTGCTTTTCTTCTTGCTCAGCAGCAAGTGCATTGGCTTCAAAAAGATTGAGCAAATAATCTTTATCAAAATTTGTGCCTAAAGAGCGACCAGAAATGTACTTCTCTCGCTCTGGATGCAGATAGCTATATCTTCCCCGATTTTCTTTCACATGAATCTTATACTTTTCAAATAACTGGCTTTGAAAATCTTCAAACGAAATTGCGGAGGAAGAAATCTCTGAAACGGCATTCCGAACAAACTGCTTACGAGTCTGAAATGTTGTTTCCATTGGATTCATGCCATCAGCAATGATCTGTTCGTTTATATCTTCCAGCTCTTTCTGCCCTCGCTTTTGCAACCAGTATTCAGCTTCAGTGATTTTACGTTGAGCCGGAGAGAGAAGATCGACCTGATACAGATTTTCACGCTGGCATAGATTCATAAGTTCTTGCTGTAAGTATTTTAGATAATCTTTTGTCAGGTGATGTTTGTATCCTGCTTTGCAGTCAATGCTGCGTGTGGTGTATGACTGTGGCTCTATGTCCAGTTTCCGTAAACTGTTGATTATGATATGAACATGGATGTTGCCACTGCCATTATGTCCATCCGTGTGAGTACAGACCAATGCTTGATGGCCGGGAAGATGATTCTTCACAAATTCAAGTCCCAGGATTTGTGCTTTCTCGCCAGTAAGATGGTGTTCGTCTTTATCGCGCGGATCAAAACTGATGATATAGTGATGGGACTTGACTTCATCGTATCGGTAGTTTTTTCGATACTGGTCATTGAGCATTTCGCACTCAAGATCAAAGGTGTCGGGATTGCAGTTTACTCCATTCATGTGAAATTCGCTGCGGAGCATCATGCTCCCGTTTTCATCAAGGAGCGGTTTTAAGTGTCGTTCATCATGCTGATATTTCAAATAGCAGACTGCCGCACTGTAATCAGCGTTTTTTATTGCGATGTGTTTTAACACGGCCATGATAGGTTCCCCCTAATTTGATTGCTTCCTGCCGAAGCTGCCATAATGCAGTGAGATGGCGGTTGATCTCGTCCTGCATTGACTTGGAATAGAAACCGCCAGAGTGGAAGTATTGGGCAATCTGATTTAGGTTGTTGCCGATGGCAGAATACTCAGCAATCAGTTTTTGAAGTTCGGGAAGTTCTGCAGTGATGTTGTAGTGGACTTCGATGCGTTCGTCCAGCGCACTCTTCCTGACATAAACGGCAACCGGATAGCCTGCCTGTTCAGCAGAAATGGAAATAGAAGCGTACTCGGCATCCGTAAAACGTACCATTACGTTATTTGTTCTTTTTATCTGCTCGCACTTTTTTCTTCTGCCCATAGATAGAAACTCCCTTCAAATTTATTTGCGAAGCAAATCCCGATAAGCCGTAGGCGTTCGGCTGCGAACACATTCATGTGGAGCCAGATAGCCAAAATCCAAGATTTTGTGCGTACCGTGGGAATGGGGAACGGAATCCCCATCAAGATTGCCAGCCGGGAAAAACCACGAAAGTGAGTTTTGAGCGGCCATGGGCGAATCTTGCGCTAAGAGAGAAAAAGCCCCACGACCTGGAAAATCGAGAATTGTCCTTATACCTATAACATTCTGGAAGCACCTTTTGGCAACCACTTGAAAAAATATTTTTGTGAAATTTCAAAATTTGGTTGCCAAACACCCCTTTTAGAATGCTATAGGTGAAGGGAGGTATTTGATGTACCAGAAAATGACGCATACACTTGAGGATTTGAAGAAATTGGCAGCGGTGGAACTTCGGGATGTGAACCGTGAAGAACTGGTGGACATCAACGATGTGGAAATCAAGAAAGACCTGTCGCAGCGGGAGCGGATGGTCGATTTCATTTCGCAAATCAAGAACCCTTATTGCTATCTCGACAAGGGCATGGTAGTGAAGATCAGCTTTGCGGGAGAGAACCGATTAGAGGACACACTGAAAAAATGCGCACGGACGCATCGGAGATAAAAAAGAAGAAAGCAGAAGAAAATTTGCACTTTAGCACATTAAAGCGTTGACATAAACCGTGAAATATGAGATAATGGCTTTGGGTCAAAACAGAATATGCTGATAAAGCCGATAATTTCTTGGTTTATTGTCTGAACGACAAATAGATTAGGAGGTTATCGGCTTTTTATGTTTTTTCAGGGAAATGAAAAATACAACTGCGCCACATATCTTCGTTTGTCGCGTTCGGATGGCGACCAGCAGGAGAGCAACAGCATAAAAAATCAGAGAGCGTTGCTGAACGATTACATGGGGAAGCACCCGGAATTGCACAAGTTCGATGAGTATGTGGACGATGGTTACAGCGGCACAAATTTTGAACGCCCGGATTTTAAGCGGATGATGCAGGACATTGAGAAAAGGAACGTCAACTGCATCATCGTCAAGGATTTATCTCGTTTCGGCAGAAACTACATTGAAACGGGTCGTTATCTGGAAAGAATCTTTCCATTCATGGGTGTGCGCTTCATCGCCATCAACGATCATTATGACAGTGCAGAGGAAAACGATGATAAGGGTCGTATTCTGATTCCATTCAACAATCTTATCAATGACACCTACTGTCGGGATATTTCGCTGCGCGTTCGCAGTCACTTGGATGTGAAACGAAAAGAAGGTCAGTTCATTGGCAGTTTCGCAGGGTATGGGTATCGCAAAGACCCCAAAGACAAAAATCATCTGATTATAGATGAATACGCTGCGGGCATTGTGCAGGAAATATTCAAATCAAAATTGAACGGAATGAGTTCACAGCGCATTGCCAGCCACTTGAATGAACTTGGGGTCCTGCCGCCGAACGAGTATAAGAGAGCCAATGGATTCAACTATACCTGCGGTTTTCAGGCTGGGCTGAATCAGAAGTGGACAGTGGTTTCCGTCAATCGTATTTTGAAAAATGAATCCTATACGGGAACATTGATTCAGGGCAAACGCAGGAAAATCAATTACAAAGTAAAAAAGAGCCATGATGTTGGAAGTGAAAACTGGATTCGGGTAGAAGATGCGCATGATGCCATTATCAGCAAAGGCGAGTTCCAGCAAGTACAGCAGTTGTTGGAACTGGACACTCGTACCGCACCATCGCAGACAACAGTTTATCCATTATCAGGTTTTCTGCGCTGTGCAGACTGCGGGCAGAATATGATTCGCCGCACGGTGACGAAAAACGGAAAGAAGTATCAATACTATCACTGCTCTACCTATAAAAATGGCGGCGGCTGCACACCGCACATGATAAACAGTGAGAAATTAACGGAAAGCGTTCTGACTGCGATTCGGCATCAAGTGTCACTTCTTGTAGAAGCGGAAAAGGTACTCTCCAATGCAGAGTTGGCAAGCGGAGAACAGATTGGCATAAAGATTCTGGACAGCCAGATCACTGCACTGGAAGCTGAACTGGAACGGTACAGTAATTTGAAAATCCGTCTGTATCAGGACTTATGCGATGATGTCGTCAGCCGGGAAGAGTACGGAGAAATGAATACTCGCTTTGCGCAGAAGATAAAAGAGGCGCAGGATAAGATTCAGGAAATCCGCGAAAAGAAGCAGGAAGCGTTAAAGCACGATACGCTGCTTCCCGCTTGGCTGGAAGAATTTAAGCAGTACGAACATATCAAAACGCTCGAACGCAGGGTCGTGGTGGAACTGATTGACCACATAGATGTTCATAGCAAAACAGAGATTGAAATTCATTTCTGCTTCGAGGATGAACTGCACAGTATCACAGAAAAATTTATGGAATATCAAGCACATCATGGAAATGAGGTGGCAGAGGAATGAAATGGGTCAGTTATACAAGGTCGATTTCCAGCAGGATCGGAGAAGAAAATCCATCCAATACGATTGCAGAACAGAATGAGCGCATTGCACGTTATCTAAAAAAGCGCGGGTGCAGCGTATCCGAAAAATACAGTGATCGCAAGAGAACAGCAGAAGCCACAGAGGGCTTTGACAAATTGGTACAGGATGGGATGGCTCGGAAATTTGATGCAGTTGTTGTGGATTCTATCTTCCGCTGTGGAAGAACCCTTCCGTTTGCCATTGAAGCACTGCAGAGGACGTTCTATCCGCTTGGCATCCAATTTGCAGTTGTGGAAGATGACTTTTGCAGTGCAGATAAAACTGCCGAAGAAGTTGCAAAGTATTTCAATGAAAAGACCATTGATAAGATTCGTTCGGAATTTATTACCAATCGCCAGAATCACTTTGAAGAAGGTACATTGACACATCGACAGGCTAAATATGGTTATGCGCTGTCGGAAGATCGCAGAAACCTTGTTCTTAATCCTGAGAGCGCACAGGTTGTAAAGCTGATTTTTCAGATGTATCTGGAAGATATGAAAATCCCGGAAATCGCAAGAGCATTGGAGGCACAGGGCGTTCCATCTCCACAAATCCAGATGGCAAAGAAAAAAAGATCAAGAACAAAAATCAAGTGGCCGGATTCAACCATTCGCTCGATTTTGAAAAATCCACTCTATATCGGAAAGTGTACGCTGACACTGGCAAAGGCAAAGCGAGAATTGGAGGTTCCGGCGATTGTTTCAGAGACGGAATTTCAGAAAGCTCAGAAAAAGTTGAAATCTACGAGGTTGCCTTCGAGGAAAAAGGCACGAAAAAAAACAAACCTGCTCTTCAAAAAAATTTATGACAAAGAAAGTGGAAAAGGTCTGCTGTGCAGAACATCAGAAGATGAAAGCCAGCAAGTCTATTCGTTTGACAAGGGGTATAGATGCTTCTCTGGAAAAGCCCCTTTCATCGAAAGCGAGAAAATCTTCCGAGAGATTCTTTCAGCTTTGGAAAAAGAAAAAATGCAAGCTGCGCATATTGATAGGGTGCTGGACTTGAATCCTGAGAAAGTCAAGCAGTGCATGGATGCTGGACTGTTGCAGTACAGAAAAAAGGCAAATGAGATCGTTGCTCGCTTGATGGCCAAGGACGATGAACGAACAGCGGTTTATCGGGAATACGAGCAGGGATCAATTTCGCTAGAACAGGTAGAGGAGTATGAACATCAGTATCAGGTAGCAGTCCAGAAGCAGGAAGCGGACTTTAAAAAAGTAATGCTGGCTGTTAATGATATAGAAAAAGCATTTAGCCATGGGAATCCCTGGTTGATGAAGTTCCGAGCGATTTCAATTCCTGAAAAATTGGAGCGCACACATCTTAAAGAATGGCTTGACCATGTATGGATCGTAGATTTTGAACAGGTAGAAGTGATCCTACAAGAAAGTGAGTGGAAGAGATTCTTCCCGGAAGAATGGCTGAACAACGGAGAGGAAGATTGTAATGGCAAGAAAGAGTAGAAAGAATATGATGCCGCAGGCTGCTGTGCAGGAGGCCGTACAGCAAAACGAAAAAGAACTTCTGCGCACGGCAGCGTATGCGCGGCTGTCGGTTGAGAACGGCGGGCATGAAACAGAAGATTCCCTGCACACACAGATTTTGCAAATTCATAATTATATCAGGGAAAACCCGGAACTGACGCTGACCGATACCTATGCAGACAACGGTTTTACGGGAACACGTTTTGACCGACCAGAATTTGAGCGTATGATGCAGGATGTACGGACAGGCAAAATTCAGTGCATCGTAGTGAAGGACTTATCTCGATTTGGTCGTGACTATATCGAAACGGGAAGCTATCTGGAAACTATTTTCCCGATGCTCCATGTTCGTTTTATCGCCATCAACGATGATTTTGACAATATCCGGCAGTCGGATGTGGATAGTCTTGCGGTTCCCATCAAGAATATGGTAAACAGCTTGTACGCGAAGGACATTTCAAAGAAAATCAGCCTTAGTTACCAGATGCGCCGCGAGAAGGGAATCCCTACATCGTGGTGTACACCGTATGGCTATCAGTTGAACCAACAGGGAAATAAGCTTGAAGCGACTGAGGATGCGAAGTGGGTCAAACTGATCTATCAATGGTATCTTGCAGGAGTGAGCACAAACGAAATTGCCCGCAGGTTAGAATTTTTAGAAGTAGCAAGGCCGAACGAACGGCTGAATCGCAAATTGCATGAGGGAGATGACCCTACCTATAATAAATGGCACCCCAGTACGGTTCTTCGTATTTTGAACAGCAGTGCCTATATTGGAGAACTGGTATCTGGGAAAACGCAAACTGCATCATACAAAGGGATTGGCCTCCATCCAGTGGAAAAGAAGGAATGGCATATTGTTGAAAACGCGCATGAAGCAATCATTCTGAAATCGGATTTTGAAAAAGTGCAGGCACGGCGGGAACAGAATAAGGAAAAACGGGAAATGGCGATGGCTCGTTCCAAGGCAACCAGAGAAAAGTGTTATAACCATCTCTCAGGAATGGTTTACTGTGGCTGCTGCAGACGCAACATGACGTTTGAACGGCGAGTGCATGGTACGGTGAAAGAAACGCACTATGGAGTGTTCATTTGCAAAAGAAAGAAGGAACACGACTCCCTGTGCCTATCATGCGGTGCCGGAGAAAATGCTGATGATGGTGGCGATGGATCAGATTCATCATCTGGTGTCTACCATGTGCGAAGAAGAAAAGCTGGTAAAAGACATGATGCGCGGCAGCAATCTGGATTCAGCTCGTTCCATCAAGATGAAAGAGAAATCTATCCTGTTTCGGATTCATGAAGCCGAAGAACGGCGGTTACGTTTATATGAGGACTATAAAGCTGAAATTCTGGACGAAGATGAATACAGTCAGCTAAAGGAACACTACATAGCAGAAAAGCAGCGGTTGGAACATGAACTGCAAAAGCAGCGTCAGCGCGCATTGGAACTGGAAAAGAGAATCAAAATCTGCGATGCGCAGATGGAGCGGATGCGCGGGATCCTGAATCAAAATGAATTTGATGAAGAACTGGTGCATGAACTTATCAAGAGAATCTATGTGGGAATGGACAATTCTGTGGAGGTCGAATTTAAGTGCAGCGACCCCTATCAGGAAGTGCTTGCAATCATGTCGGAGGTTCAGAATGAATGATAAAATTGCAATCTATCTCCGCTTATCATTGGCAGACGGAGATTTGAAAAAGGGCAGCAAGGATGAAAGTAACAGCATTGAGAACTAACGGATGCTGCTCCACGATTACATTGGGAAGCAGGAAGATTTATTTGGCGAGATTGTAGAATATGTGGATGATGGCTATACTGGAACAAATTTTAATCGTCCGGCTTTTCAGAAAATGATTGTGGATTTGAAGCAGGGCGATATAAAAGTCATCATGGTAAAGGATTTATCCCGCCTTGGTCGTGACTATATCGGTGTTGGCGATTACATTGAACAGATTTTTCCGTTGATGGGAGTTCGGTTTATTGCTGTGAATAATTCCTTTGACAGCATGAGACTGAACAACGGAACGCCGGGAATCGAAGTGGCGGTCAGCAATCTGGTGAATAATATGTATAGCCGGGATATTGCGAAAAAGATTCGGGCTGCTCTGGAAACGAACTGGAAGAACGGGAAAGCCACCTGCACGAATGTTCCTTTTGGATATGTGTGGAACAAGAAAGGTGGGCGGCGGTGGGAGATTGACCCGGAGGCTGCAGTCTGCGTGAAAAAAGTATTTGAATTAGCATTGTCCGGCCGCAATACAACGCAGATCGCCTACGGCATGAACGAATTAAATCTTCCTACGCCGGGATTGTATGCGAAACGAAAGAATCTGCTGATGGGCAGCAATCCTATTATTGCCCCGGACAGTGAAATGTTATGGAACGCGGCAATCGTGTGGAGAATCCTTAGACGGTATGAATACACTGGTGCGTTGGTTATGGGGAGAAGAAAGAAAATTGATGTGAATACTACCTCTGTTCGGACGCTCCCGGAGGATAAGTGGATCATCGCAGAAAACGCTCATGAGGCCATCGTGACAAAAGATGAATACTACCAGGCACAGAAAGCAATCCGTAACGTAACTCCAATTCAATATAAGGTGGGTGATGATTTTGCGTTAAAAGGAAAAATCTGCTGCGGAAACTGTAATCGGCAGCTTCGCCACGAAAGGCAATATGGGGAAATGGTTTTCTATTGCGGCTATAAACGGTCAGCCGGAAAGTTCTCTAAATGCTACGGCGGCTATTACAGAGAATATTCGGTGAATGCAAAAGTGGCTCGTGCGATAAAAACAGTATTCTATGCGCTGGATGTGGTAAATCAGGGAATGCAGGAAAAGCAGTCTATTACGGTGCGCTGCGTGGACATTGAGGACTTGGAAAAGCAAGCAGAAGCCATTCGGGTAGAGCAAATCAAACTATATGAATCGTATGCAGACGGTGTGCTACGGCGAGATGTGTACATAGAAAAGAAAAAGACCCTTTCGGAAAAACTGGCTGCATTGCAGGATAGCATACGGACAGAAAAGGAAGAACAGGAGTGTGCCGATGAACTGGATGAAGAAATCCGCAACCTGACAAAGCAGGCAAGTCAAAAAACATACATAGGCGGTCTGACCAAGGAATGTGTAGATGCTTTTGTCAGCATGGTTTATCTGTATGACGATCAGACGATGAAAGTTGAGTTTAACTGTGAGGATGTGATTCGGAGAGCATTGGAAAAGTATGGCGCATAACTGCATAGAAACAGCAAGGTGAGCAAAAAGAATGCCCGTCTGGTTGAGAGGATTCGTAAATCTTCTCGATCAGGCGGGCATTTCATTCCGTAGGAATGACTTTGACCGCATAAGCCACAGACAGCACCCCGGTGTAATCCGAAGTGCAGCTGTGTCTTATGCGGGCTTTTTTGTTATATGATCAGCGGGCTACAAAATCAGATTCCCAAACCGTACAGTATGGCTTTCATCTCTCTTACCATCCGAGTGAGAATTTCCTGTTCGATTTCATTGCAGTCCAAGAGAAGACGGTGAATTTCGGAATTTGAGGTTGAAGTCGAGCGCATCAAACTATCTACCAGCAAATCATCAGTCGATACGTCAAGAGCATTGGCAATATCAACCAGTGCATCAAGACTTGGGCGTTTGATAGCGGATTCGATTACGCTAATATGTTTTCGTGTCATGTTAAGCTGCTCTCCAAGGGCCTCTTGCGTGATACCAGCTTGTTTTCGGGCATTTGAAATGCGCTTGCCCAAAGCTTTATAATCAGTAGCCATGTGCTTTTCTCCTTATGATTCCCCGCATAAGGCAGTACAATTATCTCGCATGATGGTAGGCAGAGCAACTCTATATCAAAGGTTCTAAGACCGCAAAGGGACACACTGCTAGCTGCTCTGTGGTCTTAGGCTGTTTTGCTACCTACTGGGTAGCAAAAGGCAACTCATGCTACCTGATGGGTAGCAGTCAAAACGCAACGAATGCTTTATAATAGAGGTAGGAAAAGACTGCAAATAGGAAGGAAAGACGATGGCGGACAAGGTAGAAAAAAGAATTCTTACATTATATAGTGATGTGCAGGCAACTTCTGTTCACTGGTTGTGGTATCCATTCATTGCAGTGGGAAAGATAACATTGCTACAAGGCGATCCCGGCGATGGAAAGTCAACCATGATGATGAATCTGATTGCGGAACTTTCTAAGGGTGGGAAAACACCGGATGGAAAGCCTGTTGGGACGCCGCAGAGGGTTATCTACCAGTGTTCGGAAGATGGAGTATCAGATACCATTAAACCCAGACTGGAAAGATGTGGCGCAGATTGTAGAAAAGTAGCTTTTATCAATGAAGAAACATACAGTGGTCTAACACTGGATGATGAGCGTATCCGTCAGGCAATCATTGAATTTCGCCCACGGCTTGTAGTTATAGACCCGATTCAGGCGTATTTAGGAAGTGATTCTGACCTCCAGATTGCAGGGAGAGCCAGAAAACTGATGCAGCGTCTCGGAATGTGGGCTTCAGTATATGATTGTGCCATTGTGCTGATTGGTCATCTCAATAAGAAAGAGGGAACGAAAGGTTTGTACCGAAGCCTTGGCAGCATAGATGTGGTTGCTGCTGCGCGAAGTGTTTTGCAGGTGGAGCGTGACCAGAAAGATACAGATATTCGTATTGTTCGGCAGATAAAAAACAGTTTGGCTCCGTCTGATGGAGAAATTCGGTTTTCTATAACAGCGGAGATGGGTTTTCAATGGTTGGAGTGCAAGAGCACATTCGTTTCATCGGAACAACCGAAAGTGCCGGAATTTGAGTCAAAAACAGAAAAGGCAGCATATCTGATAAAAAAGTTGCTTTCTGATGGCGATATGAGAGCAAGAGAAATCTATATGCGGATGAAAGATGAAGGAATCAGCCGCAGAACCGCAGAAAATACGAAGAAAGAACTCGGTATCCGAAGTTATCGGAAGATGCGACAGTGGTATTGGAGCATCCATACGGGAGAATGAGGAAAAGCACATGATTACCGGTGAAGTAGAAGCAGTAGACCGTAAGCAAAAAATCAGAGACCGCTATAAGGGCGTAGATATATCGGAATTGGAAGTCATTCCCGCCAAAATCATAGAGGATTTGGAAACAAGTTCTGTGATTCGGCGTGTGGCAGCATATATCCGTGTTTCCACGGATAATGATGAACAGACTTCTTCGTATGAACTTCAGAAAAACTATTATACGGATTATATTCAGGCACAGCCGGGATGGGTATTTGTTGGAATCTATGAGGATGAGGGCATCAGCGGCACATCTCTGGAACACCGAAAAGGGATGCAGCAGTTGATTGAGGACTGCAAGGCAGGCAAGATTGACCTTGTTCTTACAAAATCCATTGCCCGTTTTGCTCGAAATATCGTTGACTGCCTTTCTGTGATTGAACTTCTGAAAAATCTGAATCCGCCTGTGGGTGTGAAATTTGAAGCAGATAATATCTATACGCTGGACAGCAATGGACGCATGATTCTGACGATTCTGGCATCTGTGGCAGAGGAAGAATCGCATTCCAAATCTATCATTATGAACTGGTCGATTGATCGGCGGTTCAGCCGTGGCCTGTTCCTGACCCCTGCATTGCTTGGATACGATAAAGACGAGGAAGGCAACCTTGTAATTAACCCGGAGGAAGCACAGACGGTAAAGGTGATTTACTACCTGTACCTGAATGGATATTCGCTTACGGAGATTGCAACTCTTTTGATGGAGTATAGCCGTAAGACGAAGTTGGGACGTGTGGAGTGGAATCCCGGTACACTTGCAGGTGTTCTGGCAAATGAGCGCCATTGTGGTGATGTACTGGCAAGAAAGACCTTTACACCGAACTTTTTGACGCATAAATCAAAGAAAAACAACAATGATCGGACACAGTACAGGCAGAAGAATCACCATGAAGCCATTGTTTCCAGAGAAGTTTTTAATGCAGCCAATCATCTGCGGGCATCCCGCAATTATTCAAAGAAAAACAGACCCTTGCCCGTGTTGAGCGTGGTTGAAGATGGGATTTTGCGAGGATATGTGCCTTTTGATAAGGATTGGACAGGTTTTTCGGCAGAAGAATACAGGGAAGCCTCTGAAAGCGTGATGAAAGAACCGGATGTCACTGTTACTGCGGATGTGAAAAAGCGTCTTGATCTGACGGGCTATGAAATAGTCAGGGTACAGTATTTTTCTACTATGCAGAATCCGGCTATGACGATTTCTAATGGACGATTGCGCTTTAACACCGCTTGCTTGAAAAAGTTTGAAAATGTTGAATATGTGGAGCTGCTGCTAAATTCTGTTGAACGCTGCATTGCCATTCGCCCCTGTGACAAGAATAATCCAAACGCGATCCGTTGGGGCAGACTGAAAGAGGGACGTTGGTGTGCAAGCACTTTGGGCTGTCGTGGACTTGCAAAGACTTTATTTGACATTATGGAATGGGATGAGGATTTGCGTTATCGGTTCCGTGGCCAGTTTTTGGAGCAGGGCGATAACAAAATGATGCTGTTCGCATTTGATGAGCCTGAAATGATTAAGGTGGAAGAAATCGTTCTGCCTCCAAAGGAAAACACCGAAGAAGATGAGGGCGAAACGGTCAAAAAGAAGATTTACATTTTTCCACCAGAGTGGGCTGGAACATTTGGACAGCCGATTACAAGTATAGCACAGGTGGGTATCTTACGGCAGGAGCATTATGCCGGAAACTGGGATGTATTTCGTCCTGCGACGGAGATAGAGGAAATGAACATATTTACGGCAGAAAGTCTAAATGAGTTGCTCCGTGAAGCGGAGAAGATAATGGAAGGATGGACTGATTATAGATGAATGAAGAAAACACAACAATCATGCCGCCAGAGAAGCAGATTGTGCAGGATGATAGAGACGCACGGGCGGAAGAACTGGAAAGTGCCTTTTCGTATGATGGCTACCAGGTCGTGCGAAAGGAATTGTTTGCCCATCTGCGTGACCCGGCAATCGTGATTCGTAAAGATAGTATCACATTCAATACAGCCTGTATCACAGGGCTGGAGGATGTGGTCTACGTTCATGTCATGTTCAACAATGATTTGAAGCGTATCGTTGTTCGTGGGTGTGATGAAAATGACAAGGACGCTCTGCGTTGGTGCGTGGCAAAACCGGATAAGCGCAAAAGCCGGAAGATGTCCTGCAAGCCATTTGCGACTTTAGTTTATCAGAAAATGGGATGGGACAGCGAGTGCCGATATAAAATGCTGGGGTACAGGATTACCTTTGAGGGTGAAACTCTGTATGTTTTTGATCTGCTTGTGCCAGAAATTTTTCATGAAGGACAGAGAAAAAAGAACGCAGTCGATTCGCAGGATAATGCTGCGTCAACAAAACCTGTGAACAGCCGAAAGGGATTTTACCTGGATGATATTGTGGGAACTTTTGGTGTGCCTGTGGAAGAACACCGGAAAGAATCTGAAGTCAAGCAAATGGATGGGTATGTGTCAATGGGGATTCTGACAGGAAAGATTGCTCCTGAAGCTGGAAAGGACTAATTGACAGGTTGTACAAGGGGAGGGTCTGTCCATTTGTGGGAGGTGAGCAATATGCAAAAAACAGAACAGAAAACGGAGCAACAGGCAGGACTTGGCATGAGTTTCTGCGAGGAAGAGGGACGAATCACGGTCTTCAGAAAAACGCTGGAAGCGTTAGAATGGCCGTCACACTATCGGTTTCTGTATAATCGTAAAATGAAACAGATAGCTGTACAGGCGTGTGGAGCAGAAGAATCAGGAGCGCATCGTGTGGGAAAACCAGACGAATCTAATAGCGGCGAAATCAAGTGTATGGCATTGGTTCGCATGATTTACGGGGATTCTGGGTGGGACAAGAAAATGTCCTATCGGCTGATCGGAAGAGCTTTTCCACAGCAGCGACTTGTTTCGTTTAAGATAACGGATGCGATGCAGATAGAAAACGGGAGAGTACTGACTGAAATGTGAATCTCACATTAGTGGGTTCTGAAATAATTAGTTGCCTATGATATAACAGTGGCGAAGAATGCAATAATATGGACAACTCCGTGCAAGGAAAGTTTACAGTTGGTTGCTTGATATGGGCGGTGAATTATGGTAAGATGGAAGTACGATAGGAGAGTTTACGCTCTTGTTGAATCTACTGCGAGGAAGTGAATGCCGATGGAAAAACAAGGCACGGTGGAAAATCAGCTTGCCCACACGATAGATCAGACAGAGTATGATTCGAGGTATGACAGAACAGCGAAAAAGCTGTTGGCAAACAAACAGATTCTGGCACAGATCATGAAAGGCTGTGTGAATGAATACAGCGATTGCACCGTAGATGATATTGTTGAGAAATACATCGAGGGAACCCCGGAGGTTGGCTCTGTTGGTGTTCATGTCGATGATACGAACAGACCCAAAAAGTCAACAGATGTAATCAAGGGTAGTAACAACGAGGACTCTACGCTGACCGAGGGAACATTGTTCTACGATGTTCGCTTTGACGCAATCGCACCGAAATCTGCGGACAGTGCAGAACAGGAAGAAGTCATTCGTCTGATTATCAATGTGGAAGCACAGACAAAATTCAAGCCGGGATACCCATTGACGAAACGGGCAATCTATTATTGTAGCAGAATGATTTCTGCACAGCACGGTCCGATTTTTACAAAATCTGAATATGGGAAGATTCGTAAGGTCTACTCCATCTGGATTTGTACTCAGCCGTCAGATGGTTTTGAAAATACGCTTACCCGGTACTCCATCAAACCCGAACAGTTGATTGGAGAAGCGCAGGAAGAAACCGAAAACTACGATTTGATGAGTGTCGTAATGATTTGTTTAGGCAAGCCAGGGACGGAGAATCATAAGGGAATCCTGAAATTTATGGAAGTGCTGTTATCTTCCACAAGATCAGGTTCGGAGAAAAAGAAGATTCTGGAAGAAGAGTTTGGCGTTGCAATGAGCGAAGAACTGGAAAGAGAGGTGCTTGAAGTGTGCAATCTTAGTCAAGGCGTAAGAGCCGAAGGCCGTGAAGAAGGCCGTCAGGAAGGCAGAATCGAAGGCATCGGAATTGGCGAGATTCGGATGCTGGTTCAGCTTGTTCGAGAGGGTGATTTACCGCTGGAGCGTGCTGCGGCAAAAGCAAAGATGACAGTTGAGCAGTTTAAGGAAACAATGGAGAACACCCCATTACAGGCAGTGTGAAAATAAAATAGCATAAGATAACGGATAGCCCTACAAGGCCCTGATGATTCAAAGAATTGTCAGAAAAGCCTTGTGGGGCTTATTTTTTTGCTTTTTTTGAGAATTTTTTTGTCCCTATCTTGACATCAGGGGGACTTGCTGCAGTCAGCTCCTCCGCATTTGCGGCACTTTATAGTGCATTTGGAAAATACGATGTGGTGCACATCCATGCCGAAGGGCCGGCGTTCTTTGCATGGCTGCCGAAGATGTTTGGAAAAAGAGTTGTAGTTACCGTCCATGGCATTGATTGGCAGCGCGAGAAATGGCAATCAGGACTTGGTTCTAAGTTTATCCACCAAGGCGAAAAAAATGCTGCGAAATATGCGGACGAGGTCATTGTTCTGAGCAAAGGAAATCTCCTTGATTCGTGAGTTAACGCAGATACGAAAAGAACATAAAAGAGAACTGGAGTACGAAAAGTTCGATGGCTATGAACTTCCGCCGCGCACCCAGTTTTCCATGCTGAATAAACCTGCAGTGAGCATAAAATATGGCGTTATGAAATTCAATATGGCCTGTATCCGGCTTTTTGAAGGAATCAAGTATGTTCTTCCGATTTTGCATCCAAACAAGAAGCGGCTTGCGCTGATCATGTGCCCGGAAGAGGACAGTGCATCTGTTGAATGGGCAAGACAGAAGGACGAAAACTGGGTGAATAAGGATATTACATCATTGGAATTTGTGGAAAATATCTTCAGGCTCATGAACTGGAATCGGGAATGCCGTTATAAAGTGCTTGGACGGGTGGCTAATTCTGATCAGGGCCTTTGTATGTTGTTCGATTTGGAAGAAGCAATCATGTTCACACCGAAGCCACAGGAATATACGGACCCGCTTACTGGCGAAATGAAGAAAAAACAGATAAAGTTCTTCCCGGATGTCTATAAGGATCGAATCGGGAAATCTTATAATGATTACATCGCTGGTCATCAGATGAACCTGTTCGAGGATTTTATTGGGTATCAAGGCTCTGCTGTATTGGATGAGCCTGAACAGAAAACAGATACTATTTCAGTACCGATACCGCAATGTGAAGAATCTGAAAATATACCTTTATCAGATTTTCCGGAACAGCCTGAAAATGTACAACGACCGGGCAGTGAGGTTATTGAGAAAGGAATGCTGACATGAGTTCTGGACGAATTATGAATCTGCTGGTGACGATTCCGGCAGAAAGCCGAAGAATGAATGTGGGAAAGGATGTTATTCGTGTTCTTGGGAGCCCGACCTATATTTGTGTTTTGCAGAGGAAAGATCGGAAGTCTATTGCGATTACTCCGTGCACCGCTGAACATCCCATGTCCTTTAAGGTTCCAGACAGGCTGTTGACCGATGGGCAGTGCCGAATGATGATTAACGGAATACAGTTCATTCAGGCGTTGCTGGAGGCAAATGAACTAGCTGTAGGAAAGGATCATCAGTTTAAGGGGAGATATGAGGCTGAGAAAAACGCAGTTATCATTTCACTTGAAAAAGATGAACGGGAATGGTAGTCAAGGCGGGAAGAATCTTGAATATAGGTATTGCTCTATTGAAATATTATGCTGAATTATGCCGACTTAGATTTAAACCAGAGTGGGCAATATGGACAAATCTATGCAGAAAAGTTTACATCTGTCAGCTTGATATGCAAAGTGTTTTATGGTAAGATGAAAGCACAATAGGGGTAGTATACGCTCCCGTTGAACCTGCTGTAAGGAAGTGAATGCCGATGGAAAATCAGCTTGCTCATGCGATAACGCAGACGGAATATGATTCGAGTTATGATAAGGCTGCCAAGAAGCTGCTTGCCAACAAACAGATTCTGGCACAGATTATGAAGAACTGTGTGAATGAGTACAGTGCCTGTTCCGTAGACGAAATTGCAGAGAAGTATATCGAAGGAACGCCGGAAGTGGGCACGGTTGGCGTTCATGTTGATGATACAAACAGACCCCAAAAAACTTCTGACGTAATTGTCGGAAGCAATAATGAGGATTCTACGCTGACGGAAGGAACCATCAATTATGATGTCCGGTTCGATGCAATCGCACCAACATCAGAGGTTTCTACTGCATCGAAAGATGTGATACGTCTTATTATTAATGTGGAAGCGCAGACTGCTTTTAATCCGGGATACCCGTTGACAAAGCGAGCAATCTATTATTGCAGCAGGATGATCTCCGCACAGCATGGTCCGATATTCACAAACTCGGAGTATGGGAAAATCCGAAAAGTGTACTCTATCTGGGTTTGTACACACCCAACCAAGGAGTTCCAAAACACTCTGATTCGTTATTCTATCCGACCAGAGCAGTTGATTGGAAACGCTGTTGAAAAATCGGAAAACTACGATTTGATGAGTGTTGTAACGATTTGTCTTGGAGATCCTGGTACGGAAAACTATACAGGTATTGTGAAATTTATGGATGTGTTGCTCTCTTCTTCTAGAGCAGCTACTGAGAAAAAGAAAATTCTTGAAGAAGAATTTGGCGTTGCAGTGAACGAAGAGCTGGAAAGGGAGGTGCTTGTTATGTGCAACCTTAGTCAGGGCGTAAAGGCCGAAGGCATCAACATTGGTGAGATGCGGATGTTGGTGCAGCTTGTTCGAGACGGTGATTTAAAAATAGAGCGCGCTGCTGAAAAGGCAAAAATGACAGTGGAGCAGTTTAAGAAAGTGATGGAAAACACTCCGCTGCAGGCAGTCTAAGATAAAATCATATAGAGTAACAGTTAAGCCCTACAAGGCTCAGAGCGGTTCGATACCGACTGAAAGCCTTGTAGGGCTTATTTTTTTGCTTTTTTTCAAATTTATTTGTAAAAAATGTTGTCCAAGACTTGACATCGGCCGGCATTGATTGGCAGCGCGAGAAATGGCAATCAGGACTTGGTTCTAAGTTTATCCACCAAGGCGAAAAAAATGCTGCGAAATATGCGGACGAGGTCATTGTTCTGAGCAAAGGAGTGCAGGACTACTTTAAGGAAACTTATGGAAAGGAAGAACAGGAGTGTGCCGATGAATTGGATGAAGAAATCCGCGCTCTGACAAAGCAGGCCAACGAGAAAACGTACATCGGTGGGCTGACAAAAGAGTGTGTGGATGCTTTTGTCAGCATGGTTTATCTGTATGACGACCAAACGATGAAAATAGAGTTCAACTGTGAGGATGTGATTCGGAGAGCGTTGGAAAAGTATGGCGCATAATTGGATGGAAGAAGTGGCATAAGAAAAAGAATACCCGTCTGGGTGAGAGGATTCAGAAAATCTTCTCGACCAGGCGGGTATTTCATTCCGCAGGAATGTGTCTATTAGAGGCTGAGGGTTTCTACCCATCAAGCGTGGAGGCTGTGAAGATTACATTTCTGCTGAATCTCTGGTGGAGCGCATTCATGGCCTGCCCGTGAAGAGTATCGAGTTTATCACAGAGGAGGATCAGCGAAAAGACGCCTGAAGCAGAATCCTTCATCGGACACTGAGAGTGCAAAGGTAGAAGTTTAGGCGGCACCTAGTTAGCCGACCAGCTCCATCAGATGCTCTTTTGAGTCTACAATATAATATCTGTTTGTTTAGAGCGATACCATAGCAATATGGAAGAAAAAATCAGACTTGCGGTTTTCGGCCAGAAACGTCTTTCTTGTGAAGGTGGGATCTTCTCGGCTATGAGGGTGTTTCATAAGCCCTTTATCTCTGATTTTCCGCAAACATCCGGCCAAGCTGCGGCAGGATATCATGCGGCAGCATCCCGTACTCCCCGCAAAGCGCAGCAGC
>ERZ780228.455-NODE-455-length-37823-cov-4.489038_pt1 | contig 37823 bp, 35 predicted proteins | sample MGYA00511015_ERZ780228 | MGnify/ENA primary metagenome ERZ780228 (study PRJEB29588, sample SAMEA2161897) | human gut metagenome | biome: human gut; feature: human-associated habitat; material: faeces | place: Denmark | collected 2008/2010 ...
GCTCTAGCCAGCTGAGCTATTCCGCCGTATTTTGCGCTTTCTTTTGGAAGTCGCGTAAATAATTATAAACTAAAAGTTCGTATTTGTCAATACTTTTTTAAGAATTTTTACAAAAAAATTTCTTATTTCTTTTAGTAAAGACTTCAAAAGCGTCTTTTCGTCTTATTTCCTCTCTAAGACGAATGTTATTATACTATATAAAAATGAGAATTGCAAGTGTTTTTTGAAACTTTTTTTATTTTTTTATAATTTTATATACCCTTAGCTTTCCTTTACACTTTGAACACCTATAAAGCTGAGAATTTGTGATTAATTTTGACTTTTTCATTCTATACATTTTGGTGTTACAGTTTTCACACATAACAAGGTACTTTGCTTCGTTTTGAATTTGTGTTACCTCTTTCCCTTTATATGTGGTTGTAACATTGTAACCAAGCTGATTTATCTTATCACAATAGTATTTAAACCTTTTACCATGATTGAAGCAACCATAACAGGTGTGTATTAATTCATGGGCAATTGTGTTCATTATCTCTTTTTTTGAATAATTTAAAAGAAAGTCAGATATTTCTATTACAAAGTTACCATTGACCTTTCTACAACAACCATGCATTCTCTTTGCTCTGTTATTTATTTTTATTGGTACATTCTTAGTATATGGTACCTTTATTTTGTCCATATCTGCCTTTACTAATTCATAAAGGCTATATAAATATGTAAGTTTATTTTCCATAATAATATAAGTACAGGGTTCTCAAGTGAGAACCCTGTTTAAAATCAAAATTATTAATTATACATTAAAGCTATAGTTAGGAGCTTCCTTAGTGATCTGAATGTCATGTGGATGACTTTCCTTTAGACCTGCACCTGAAATCTTACAGAACTTAGCCTTTTCGTGTAGGTCTGTGATTGTAGCACAACCTGTATAACCCATACCGGCTCTGATACCACCTATCATCTGGAATACTGTATCTGCTAAAGGTCCCTTGTAAGGTACTCTACCTTCAACACCTTCAGGAACAAGCTTCTTGTTACCACCCTGGAAGTATCTATCTGAGGAACCCTTGCCCATTGCAGCAAGTGAACCCATACCACGGTAAACCTTGAACTGTCTGCCCTGATAAATTTCTGTTTCACCAGGAGATTCTTTACAACCGGCAACAAGTGAACCAACCATTACTACTGAACCACCGGCAGCAAGAGCCTTAACAATGTCACCACTGTACTTAATACCACCATCAGCAATAATAGGCACACCATACTTTTCAGCTTCTCTTGCAGCATCAAAGATTGCAGTAACCTGAGGTACACCGATACCTGCAACAACTCTTGTTGTACAGATAGAACCCGGGCCAATACCAACCTTAACAGCATCAGCACCGGCTTCAATTAGGTCGTGAGTAGCTTCAGCAGTTGCAACATTACCGGCAATAAGCTGAACATCAGGATAAGCAGCCTTAACCTTAGCAACACTCTTAACAATGTTACTGTTGTGACCGTGAGCAGAGTCAAGAACAAGTACATCAGCACCTGCCTTTACAAGTGCTTCTACTCTGTCAAGTACATCAGGAGTAGCACCGATAGCAGCACCACATAGTAGTCTACCCTTTTCATCTCTTGATGAGTTTGGATACTGAATTGACTTTTCAATATCCTTAATTGTGATAAGACCACCTAGGTTGCCCTTTTCATCAATAAGAGGAAGTTTCTCTACTTTATGTTTCTTTAGTAGTTCTTTAGCTTCTTGAAGTGTTGTACCAACAGGAGCAGTGATTAGGTTTTCCTTAGTCATAACTGCTGAGATTGGTTGCTTAAAATCTTCTTCACTTAAGAATGCCATATCTCTGTTAGTAATAATACCAACAAACTTTCCATTTTCACAAATTGGAACACCTGAGATCTTGAACTTACCCATAAGTTCATCAGCTTCTGCAACTGTCTTTTCAGGTGATAGATAGAAAGGATTTGTGATAACACCGTTTTCTGAACGCTTAACTCTGTCAACCATATCAGCTTGTGCTTCGATAGACATATTCTTATGGATAATACCGATACCACCTTCACGAGCAATAGCAATTGCCATTTCAGATTCAGTAACTGTATCCATAGCAGCAGTCATAAGTGGTGTGTTTAGCTTTATTTTCTTAGTAAGATGAGTAGAGATGTTGACATCTTTAGGTTCTACATCTGACTTACCAGGAATTAGAAGTACATCATCAAAAGTGAGTGCTTCTTTAACAAATTTTTCTTCATTAATCATGGCTCATTTCCTCCTAAATATATACTTACCTATTTTATTTATTGACAATTATTATACCATTAATACCCTGTAAATTCAAGATAATTTTCAACATTTTCCCTGTTATTTTGTTGAAAAATATACCGTAGTATGATATATTATAAGTAAAGTATTTGTGAGGTGAACACTTTTGAAAAACAAGGAAATTAAACTACCAACAAGTGTTGAAAATAACATTATTTCTATTATAAATATAATTGAAAAAATTTATAAAATTAAGTTTACAGAGCTTAGCTTATTGACTACTAAAATTGACAACAACACAGAAGAAGTGCGTAATCAAATTCTTGAAGTCAGAAACCTTCTTCGCAATCAAATGGAAATTTGTGATGAACAAATTACTACCCTATTTGAAGATGAAAACTATACCGGAAAGCAGTTTCTAAAGAACTTTATTGAAGAATTCACTTTGGTTGATGCTAAACCTAAGAAAAGGTATGCTTACTATGATGCAGAAAGACTTATTCGTGATGAATATGAATTCTGTAAAAATCGCAAAGTTAGAAAAGCTATCAACAAAATGGAAAAGCAAAGAAGAAAGTTCTATAAACTTTCCAACAACTACACTAAGAAAACTAAGGTTAAAAAGATACTTTCAAACAGCTAAAGTTTTCATCATTTTGAGAATTTAATAAGGAAAACTATTTATAGTTATTAAGAATGCCTATCCGAAAGGATAGGCATTTTTATTATCATTATTTCTTTGGGACTATTTTATCCATACCACCCATATATGGACGAAGTGCTTCAGGAATATTTACAGAACCATCTTCATTTAAGTTGTTTTCTAGGAATGCAATTAACATTCTTGGAGGTGCAACAACTGTGTTGTTTAGTGTATGTGCAAAGTACTTACCATCTTTACCTGATACTCTAATCTTTAGTCTTCTAGCCTGAGCATCACCTAAAGTTGAGCAAGAACCAACTTCAAAGTACTTCTTCTGTCTTGGTGACCATGCTTCAACATCAACAGACTTAACCTTAAGGTCTGCTAAGTCACCTGAACAACATTCCAATGTTCTAACAGGAATATCCATTGAACGGAATAAATCAACAGTATTCTGCCATAGTTTGTCGTACCATTCCATACTATCTTCAGGCTTACATACAACAATCATTTCCTGCTTTTCAAACTGATGAATACGATATACACCTCTTTCTTCAATACCATGAGCACCCTTTTCTTTACGGAAACATGGTGAATATGAAGTTAGTGTATAAGGTAGGTCTTCTTCCTTTAGCATTTGGTCTTTGAACTTACCAATCATTGAATGTTCTGATGTACCGATTAGATATAAGTCTTCACCTTCGATTTTGTACATCATAGCATCCATTTCAGCAAAGCTCATAACACCTGTAACAACATCTGAACGAATCATAAATGGTGGTACACAGTAAGTAAAGCCTCTGTTAATCATAAAATCTCTTGCATAAGAGATAACTGCACTATGAAGTCTTGCAATATCACCCATTAAATAGTAGAAACCGTTACCTGCAACTCTACGAGCAGAATCTAGGTCAATACCATCAAATCTTTCCATAATATCTGTGTGATATGGTACTTCAAAATCAGGTACTTTAGGTTCGCCATAACGCTGAACTTCTACATTTTCGCTATCATCTTTACCGATAGGAACTGACTTATCAATAATGTTAGGAATAACCATCATTCTGCTTGTTACTTCTTCCTGTAGTTCAGCTTCTTGCTTTTCAAGTTCAGCTAGTCTGTCACCCTGTTCAGTAACAAGCTTCTTCATTTCTTCAGCTTCTTCTTTCTTGCCCTGACCATATAAAGCACCAATCTGCTTACTAAACTTGTTTCTGTTAGCTCTTAGCTGGTCAGCTTCTTGCTTAACTGCTCTTGACTTCTTGTCAAATTCAATTACTTCGTCAACAAGTGGAAGTTTGCTGTCCTGAAACTTATTCTTAATATTCTGTTTTACAACATCCGGGTTTTCTCTTAGAAATTTAATATCAATCATTTTTGTTCTCCTTATTCCTTAACCTCTAATTTATTTGCAATTTCAATCAAGTCATCTTGACTGTAAAATTCAAGTGTAATAGTACCACCCTTGCCTTTACTCTTTTTAGAAACAGAGACTTTTCTGCCTAAGTTTTCATTTAGTGCAAGTTCTACTTCTTTAAAGAAGTTTGGCTTTTCTTCTTTCTTTGGTGGTTCTTTTTTTTCTTTCTTTAGATTCTGAGTAATCTTTTCTGTTTGTCTAACTGATAAGTCCTTATCAAGTATTTCTTGGGAAATAGTAATCATATCAGCTACATTTTCTAGGGATAGTAATGCTCTTGCATGACCACTGGAAATTCTACCGTCAGCAAGTAAGATAAGTACTTCTTCCGGCAGGTTAAGTAGTCGTAACGAGTTAGCAACTGCCGATCGACTCTTCCCTACAGACTCAGAAACTTGTTCTTGTGTAAAGCCATAAGTATCCATCAATGTTTTGTAACCCTTAGCTTCTTCTACAGGAGTTAGGTTTTCTCTCTGTAAGTTCTCAATAAGGGCAATTTCCATTGTTTCTTTGTCATCAAGTTCTCTAATAACAACCGGTACTTCTGTTAAACCGGCCATTCGTGATGCTCTGTATCTTCTTTCACCGGCTACAATCTGATAACCACCATAAAGTAGTGGTCTTACTAGTAGTGGTTGTAAGATACCATGCTTACTGATGCTTTCAGCAAGTTCAGCTAAAGATTCATCATCAAAGTCCATTCTTGGTTGGTCTTTGTTAGGCTCAATCTCAGAAATATTAAGTGTTACAGTGTTGTTCTGGTCTTCACTTTCATTTTCCATAAAGATTGCCGACAAACCCTTGCCTAGTCCACTTTTTTTAGCCATTACTTTTCTCCTTCTTTATAATTTCTGTCGCAAGAGAAAGGTAAGCCTCAGTACCTTTACATTTCTTATCAAAATAATAACAAGGCATACCAAAGGAAGGTGCTTCTGATAATCTAACACCTCTAGGAATAACTGTAGCAAATACTTTCTTAGGAAAGAACTTCTTTACCTCAGCTACTACTTGTTGCGTCAAATTAAGTCTTCCGTCATACATTGTAAGCAACACACCCTCAATATCAAGGTGTGGGTTGTAAATTCTTTTTACTCTTCTAACTGTAGCCATTAGCTGACTTAAACCTTCAAGTGCATAATATTCGCATTGAATTGGCACTAAAATTGTATCTGCCATAGTTAGAGCGTTAGTTGTGATAACACCAAGAGATGGTGGGCAGTCAATTATAATATAGTCAAATTCTTGTTTAATAGACACTACAGAATTCTTTAGAATTGACTCTCTGTGTGGATAATCGGCAATTTCAAGCTCAGCACCGGCAAGGTTAATATCACTTGGTAAAAGTGAAAGACCTTGAAACTCTGTTTCAACTATACATTCTTCTGCCGGTATTCTATCTGTTAAAATTGTATATGTACTGTTCTTAACATTTCTTCTGTCAATACCTAGTCCACTTGTTGAATTTCCTTGAGGGTCAACATCAATTAGTAATACTTTTTTATTATATAAACCAAGGGATGCAGCTAAATTTACTGCAGTGGTAGTCTTGCCTACACCACCCTTTTGGTTTGCAACTGCAATTACTTTTGTCATTTTTTCACCTTAAAAATTCATAATATTCTTTCGTACCCTTAAATTATACCATACCTATAGTTAAAATTAAAGTATTTACTGTGATTTCTATTATATATTTTCAGATTTTTCTCTGTTTCACACTATTATTGTTTCACGTGAAACATAACGCCAAAAGGCCACACATTACTGTGTGACCTTTGGCAAGGGGTTCAGATAAGGAAATGGGTATGAGTGGATCGGATAAAGAAATAAATTTCTCCATCCTAAGAGGAAAGCATTTTTAGGCATCTAGATTTCTCTAGTGCAGTTTCTTTGGGAATTTTCACTGTATATTCTATATAGTCCTCAGTTTCTTCCTTGTTACTAACTGCGTCAATTCCCGACATACGCATAGTATCTACTGCTCGACTTATGGTATTGACAAATATTCGTACATCCTTAACCACAATCTTTTTATCATTATTATTATGTAAAGGTTGTACCTTTTTATTATCAAGTAATGAAGAAATGTACTTTTCTGTTTCTTTTACATTTAGGTTTTCTGCAATAATATGTGACAGTACTTCCTTTCTACTGTCCTCATTCTGAATTTTTAGCAAAGCTCTTGCGTGCCTTTCAGTCAAACCGGCTTGTACTATCCAGTCCTGTTCATCATATGAAAGTCTAAGTAACCTTAGCTTATTGGCAACAGTAGATTGCTTTTTGCCAAGTTGTATTGCAGCTTGTTCCTGAGTTATGCCATATTTTCTAATCAAACGGTTAATACCACGAGCTTCTTCAAACATTCCTAAATCTTTTCTTTGGAGATTTTCAATCAATGCAAATATAGCTGAATCTTTGTCAGAACACTTCATTACTATACAAGGAATCTTTGTAAACCCTGCCATTACACTTGCTCTTAGTCTTCTCTCCCCTGATATCAGTTCATACTCATCATTTTTAAGTTTACGAACTGTCAATGGTTGCAATAAACCATTGTTAGAGATTGACTGAGAAAGTGAACGCAAGTCCTCTTCATAAAAGTCTTGTCTAGGCTGAGTTTTATTAGGTCTGATTTTTCTTGCCGGTATTTCAATAACTTTCTTATTGTATTTTGTCAGCAATTTCATTTCTTAATCATTCCTTTGTTTTCCCTGTGACTATATAATACACCATTCTATATAAAAACCTTGTCGTTTTAGCACCGAATAAAAAATTTTGTTTTGTAACTATATATATTAATTTGTCGGATAATAAAAAACATTCTTACTAACATTAGTTAATAAGAATGTTAATAACTTTATTTAAGTGGATTGTTCTTTATTTTGCCACCTTGTCTTGGATACTGCATTGGTGTATGTGACTTTTTATTAACCACAATGATAGTTCTTTCATCACCGTTTGGTAATAAGAATTCATCACACTTTACAATTTCACCGTTAAGAGTTTTAATTGCACCTTTTGCATTTTCAAGTTCCTCAGCACCGTTTTTGCCTTTCATAGCAACCATTTTTCCTTTTACCTTGACGAAAGGCATTAGATATTCTGAAAGTGTATTCATATTGGCAACTGCACGAGATGTGGCAATATCGTATTTTTCTCTTAAATTCTTATCTCTGCCACCTTCTTCTGCTCTTTTATGAATAATCTCAGCATCAATACCTATATTATCGCAAACTTCTTGCAAAAATATAAGTCTTTTATTAAGGCTGTCTAGCAAGGTTAATTGAATGTCAGGTCTCATAATTTTTAGAGGTATACCGGGAAAACCTGCACCTGTACCAACATCAATTACTTTTCCACATTCTTTTATATCTGTGTGGAAAAGAAAAGTGATACTATCATAAAAGTGCTTAATTGCAACTTCTGTTGGTTCAGTTATTGCAGTAAGATTCATTTTTTCATTCCACTCTATAAGCAACTGATAATACTTTTTAAATTGGCTTGTTTGAGTGTCGTTTAACGCAACATTTTCTTTTGCAAGAGCATTTATCAGAGTTTCTATCATTTTCTTTTCTCCATAAAAGTTCTGTTAATAGCTGTACCATCATTTTTACATTCATAAATAACAGCTTTGGTAGCTACCTTTTTATCTACATAGTTACCGTTGTCATCCATATAGAATATTTCAGAGTAGTCCCCACCATTTGGTGTAGGCCTGTTATATCTTTCGTGAGTAACCTTTTCTTCAATATCATCAAGATTTATAATTTCTCTATCCATATTAACCTCTTTGAGCTAGCCAAATAAGTAGTACACTAATATCTGCCGGTGAAACACCACTGATTCTTGATGCTTGACCAATATTATCAGGCTTAACATTGTTCAACTTTTCTTGTGCCTCTAATCTTAAACCTGTAACTGTCTTATAATCAACATCTTTTGGTAGTAGCTTCTTCTCTAACTTACGCATTTTTTCAACTTGTTCAAGTTGTTTCTTAATGTAACCCTCATATTTTATCTCAATTTCAACTTGTTCAAAAATATTATGGTCAATATCAGGTCTATCCTTATCAACTTCAGTTAAACAATCATAATTTAGCTGAGGTCTTTTTAGTAGGTCAATCATTCTAACACCTGTAGTTATTTCAGATGTTTCACGTGAAACAAGTATGTTATTTAACTCATCAGTTGGAGAAAGAACAGTATTTTTAATACGCTTGTACTCTTCTTTCTTAAGTTCTTGCTTATGTAGATACTTATTCCATCTTTCATCAGTAATAAGACCGATTTCTCTACCAAGTGGTGTGAGTCTTACATCGGCATTATCTTGACGAAGTATAAGTCTGTATTCACTTCTGGAAGTCATCATTCTATATGGTTCGTTACAACCCTTAGTAACTAAATCATCAACCAAAGTACCAATATATGATGATGCTCTATCAAGAATAAATGGTTCTCTTCCCTGTACCTTTAGTGCAGCATTAATACCGGCAATTAAACCTTGAGCAGCAGCCTCTTCATAGCCACTACTACCGTTAAATTGACCTGCACCATATAGTCCTGAAAAATCTCTAAACTCAAGTGTATTATCCATCTGTGTTGGGTCAATACAATCATATTCAATAGCATAAGCAGGACGCATAATAACTACATTTTCAAGACCTTTAATACTATGGTAGAATTCTGTCTGTACTTCTTCAGGTAATGATGAACTCATACCTTGCAAGTACATTTCTTCAGTTTCAAGGCCACAAGGCTCAATAAATAGATGATGTCTTTGCTTATTACTAAATCGAACAATCTTATCTTCAATACTTGGGCAATATCTAGGGCCTACACCCTCAATTTTACCAGCATACAGAGGACTTCTCTGAATATTATTTAAAATAATTTCCTTAGTCTTTTCATTAGTCCAAGAAATATGGCATACTACCTTATTATCACCTAGACTTTCAGTATCATAACTAAATGGTACAGGTGGTACATCACCCTCTTGTACTTCAAGGTCAGAAAAATCAATAGAACTTTTAAGTACTCTTGCCGGTGTACCCGTCTTAAATCTTCTTAACTTTAAACCAAGATTTTTTAGACTTGCACCTAAGAATTTTGCCGGAAAAATACCGTCAGGTCCACTTTCGTAAGAAGTTTCACCTACAAAAATCCTACCACCTAAATAAGTACCTGTAGCAATAACTACAGCTTTTGCAGTAAAAATTGCATCCATTCTGGTTGTTAGTTTCCAAGTGCCATCTTCATCTCTGTCAAGTTCAGTGATTTCAGCTTGACGAAGAATAAGGTTTTCTTGAAGTTCAATTTTATGCTTCATAGTATCTGCATATTTTCTTCTGTCAATTTGCGCTCTTAGAGAATGTACTGCCGGACCTTTGCCTCTGTTTAACATTCTCATCTGCAAGAAACACTCATCAGCAGTCTTACCCATTTCACCACCAAGGGCATCAATTTCTCTTACTAAATGTCCCTTTGCAGTACCACCAATTGATGGATTACAAGGGCAGTTACCAACTGCATCATTGTTAATTGTGAAAATTATTGTTTTACATCCTAGTCTAGCAGATGCAAGTGCTGCCTCAATTCCGGCATGACCTGCACCAATAACTGCTACATCAAAATTACCTGCATTATATCCCATATTACTTACCTACACAGAAATTATGGAATACTGAATCCACAATTTCTTCTCCTGCCTTTTCTCCGGTTAATTCTAATAAATAATCAATAGTTTCTTGTAAAGAAACAGTAATAGCATCCATAGTCATACCCATTGCTAAACTTTCTTTTGCTTCATAAAGACTGTTTACTGCATTTCTAATTGCATTTCTTTGTCTTTCATTGGCAATAATACCAGCACTAGGGTCAAAGTCCTCAGTTCCGGCTATTTTTTCAATCATATTCTTCAGTTCATCAATATTATCCTGTTGTTTAGCTGATATATAAACTACATTTTCTATATTATCTGTAATATACTTTTTGTCAACCTTATCTTCCAAATCAATTTTGTTGATTACGGCAATACAAGGCATATCCTTAATTTTATTAATAAGGTCAATATCCTCGCTATTAAGTTCTTCATTATTATCAAACAGTGCAATTACTAAACCTGCACCGTTGATTTTATCAAAGGTTTTTTGTACACCTATCTTTTCAATTTCATTGTCTGTATCACGAATACCGGCAGTATCAGAAAGTTTTAGCATTACATTACCAACTAAAACTGTATCCTCAACTACATCCCTTGTTGTACCGGCAATGTTGGTTACAATTGACTTTTCTCTGCCTACAAGTAAATTCATCAAGGTTGATTTACCGGCATTAGGCCTACCGGCAATAACTGTGTCTATTCCCTCTTTTACTACTTGTCCCATATCATAGGTTGAAAGTAGTTTCTCAAGAATAGAAATACTTTCTTCTATTGCCTCCATAATAGAGTCCTCAGATACTTCCGGAATATCCTCCTCCGGATAGTCTGCCCATGCTGAAAGGTGAGCAGCTTTATCAAGTAGCAACTGCTTTACCTGTTGACTTTTCTTAAACAAAGCACCATCCTTAACAAACAAAGCAGCCCTTGCTGCACTTTTTGACTTAGCAGATATAATATCCATAACTGACTCAGCTTCTGTTAAGTCCATCTTACCGTTAAGGTATGCTCTCTTTGTAAATTCTCCCGGTTCAGCTAAGGATGCACCTGCCATAATAACTGCATTTAGAACTTCTTTAGTAATATACATACCACCATGGCAAGAAATTTCAACTACATTTTCACCGGTGAAACTTTTTGGTGCAACATACTTTAGTACAACTGCCTCATCAAGGACTTCTTCATTATTATATATATGTCCGAAAAGAGCAGTATAGCCCTTAATTTCCATAATTTTTTTGCCACTGACCGACTTAAAAATTTTATCTACAATAGTAAATGCCTGTTCACCACTTACTCTGATTACACCAATTCCACCTTGTCCTTGGGCAGTAGAAATTGCTGCAATAGTACTCATAAAATCCCTTCCTTATATAAAAAAATAGAGACGATAAAAATCGCCTCTATCATTAGTAATCAATTATAATTTTCCGTAAAGGCTACCTTCGTTGATTGGCTCTCTGGTTGGTGTGCTTGTTGTGCTTTCACCACTTCTGTTATAACCACCACGTCTGCCTCTATTATTATTGTTATTTCTTCTGTCATATCTTGGACGAGCATCAGGGTCAGGACCGATAACAACATGACGGTTCATATTCTCACCTTCACTCCAAGATGTAGCACCTCTAACCTTTTGAACTGCAGTATGAATGATTCTTCTTTCATATGGATTCATTGGTTCAAGGGCTGTTTTTGCACCTGTTTTTGATGCCTTAAAAGCAAGTTTTCTACCTAGAATTTCAAGAGTTTTTTCTCTCTTTTCTCTATAATTACCTGTGTTAATTGAAATTCTGTAATAGTTATTCTCTACATGATTTGCAACTAAACCTGTTAGGTACTGTAGAGCATTTAGAGTGTCACCTCTTCTGCCGATTACATAACCGATACCTTCACCTTCAAGGTTGATTTCAGCACCGTCTTCATCTTCTTTAACTGTCATTTCAATTTCAGTTAAACCAAGTGCATTTAAAATATTTCTTAGATAATCTGTAGCTACCTTTGCAGGTGACTCTTTTTCTTTAAATGTTACCTTAACTTTAGCATCCTTACCACCAAAAAGACCTAGCTTTTTCTTTTCAGGTTGCTGTACAACTTCAAAGTCCACACCTTCAGTTGTGGAGTCAATGCCAAGTTCATTGTAGGCATTTTGAAGGGCGATTTCAATGGATTCGCCAACACCAATAGCTTCCTTAATCACTTTTTCACCTTCTGAAATAATTACAATTTTCTTTCATTCTGTTCAAGCAAAGCAACATGTCTTGCTTCTTGATTTGCAATCATTGTAACCGGGTTGTAGAACTTGTGCATAACAATAGACTGTACTAAACCTAGTAGAGTAGAACAAATCCAGTAGAAACCTACGGCTGCAGGTACAGAATAAGCGATATAAGCTGAGAATAGAGGCATTGCTAACATCATTGCCATCATACAACCCTGCATCTGTGTACCGTTTAGCTTCATTGTTAGAATCTGAGTTACAACTGATGAAACAAAACACAAAACAGGAATAATTGTATAGAATGAACCGAAGAAACCATATGTTGATGGTACTTGTAGCATACTAATTCCACTACCAGGAAATAGGTCAAAACCATTAGCTAACATTTCAATATGGCTTATTTCTGCTTGTGTAAAACAGTTATGAACAAAATCTGTATTAATTACAGCACCAAAGTTATTTAGAACTTCAATCTGCTGATAATATGTATTTACACCACTATGTAGAGGCATACCGGGAATATGCTGTGCATATGTAACTGTAGAATTTACAAGATCTGCATTTAGATGCAATGTATTTGTAAGAGGAGAAGAAATACTGTAGAAGATACCTAGCATAACAAGCATAGGTACGATACTGGTTAAGCAACCGGAAGAAGGGTTAACTCCCTCTTTCTGATATAGCTTTTGCATCTCCTCATTTGCTTTCACTTTATTATTTTTATATTTTTCTTGAATTTCTTTTTGCTTTTTCTGAAGTCTAGCATTGTTGGCCATAGCCTTCTGTTGCTTGATTGAAAATGGAAAAAGAACAATTTTAGCTAAAATTGCGAAAATGATAATTGCTATGCCGTAGTTTTGTACAACATAGAAGATAGGCCACAAAACATAACCGAATATACTTCCGAAGAAGTTAAATATTGCCATCATTTTGGATTTCTCCTCTTTATTTTCTCTTTCTTTGGTGGTACAGGGTCATATCCCCCTTTGGAGAAAGGATTACATCTTAAAATTCTCCAGACTGTCATTAAACCACCTTTAAATGCACCATGTACAGAGATAGCCTCTAATCCATATGAAGAACAAGTGGGATAGTACTTACACTTTGAACTGGTTAATGGAGAAATGCATTTTTTATAAAACTTAATAACTGCTATAAAAATCTTTTTCATTATTTACGCAGTCCTCAAAACCTTCGCTTTTTTCAGATGATCAGTCATTTCTTTCTTTACAACATCACTTTTTACATAAGGAGTCTTACCCCTAGCTACAAAGACAATGTCATAACCCGGAATAATATCACTGTACAGATCATAAAGAGAAGCTCTGATAACTCGTCTTGCTCTGTTTCTCTGCACAGCCTTACCAATTTTCTTACTGGTTGTTATTCCGTACCTTTTTTCATTACTTCTGTTTTTTAGAACATAGGTTACAAGGGAAGAACTAACATAACATTTACCCTTACGATAAAGTCTGAGAAAATCCCTGTTCTCTTTTAAAGTAACATTTTTTCCCATAGTGTTCCCCTTTTGATAAAATAAAAGAAAGACCACTTTGTAATAAAGTGGCCCTTATTTTAGTAAGACAACTGCTTTCTACCTTTAGCTCTTCTTCTTGCTAAAACTTTACGGCCATTCTTAGTTGCCATTCTTTTTCTAAAGCCATGTTCTTTCTTTCTATGAAGCTTCTTAGGCTGATATGTTCTCAACATTAGGAAACCCTCCTTTCGGATTTAAATACATTACCTTGCAATATAGAATTATATATTATTTTGCAATAACAGTCAACAAAAATTTTCTTTTTTTTCATTAAAATTTTCTTTAAACTCAAAAATAAATGTGAAACCCACCACATATAGTATTAACCCGGATTTTAAATACTACCTATATGACCTAAAAAATAAATAATTCGGTATATATTTTATAATAGTAATATATACATACATAATACAAAAATTATTTGTTGCAAATTTTTTTGATTTTTGTTATAATACATAGTGAATTTGTATGGGTGGGATTTTGCCCTTTTTTATTTGATACAAATAATTGATACTATAGTACGACTAAGGAAGTGAAAAAATGGATTCGTTTAATGAGGCGTGGAATATTATATGTGAATATTGTAAAAACAACACAACTACTTTTGCATATGATGTTTGGATTAAAAAGATTGAACCGGTAGGTCTTGACTTTGATAAGGGAGAAGTTACTCTTTTAGTTCCAAATGATTTTCACAGACAAACACTCCAGAAATGTTATATTCCACTTTTAAATGATGCATTTGATAGTGTTTTTGGAACTCATTTTCAAATTGTTTTTCAAGTTCCACAAGAAGTTAATAACATTCAAGAAAAAGAACAGAAGTCAACAGCTGAAACAGGATACGACTTTACATTTGATACATTTATAGTAGGTTCATCCAACAAGTTTGCTCATGCTGCTTCAATTGCAGTTGCTCAAAACCCAGCCGGTGCTTATAATCCTCTTTTTCTTTATGGTCACAGTGGTCTTGGAAAAACTCACTTGCTTTGTGCCATTAGTAATGAAATAAAGAAAAATCATCCTGAAACTAATATAGTATATGTTAAGGGTGATGATTTTACTAACGAACTTGTTGAGGCTATCAGAAAAGGTTCAACTTCAGGACTTAGAAACAAATACAGAAACGCTGATGTTCTTTTGGTGGACGATATTCAGTTTATCGGTGGTAAGGAACAGACTCAGGAAGAATTCTTCCATACATTTAATGCTCTTTATGAAGCTAATAAACAGATTGTTCTTACATCAGATAGACCTCCAAGGGAAATTAAGACTTTGGAAGAAAGACTTCGTTCTCGTTTTGAGTCAGGTCTACTTGCTGATATTCAGCCACCTGATATTGAAACAAGAATTGCTATTGTAAAGAGAAAGTCTGAAATTCTTGGTATTAACCTAAGTGATGATGTTTGTGAATATATTGCTAAAAACCTAAAAACAAATATCCGTCAGCTTGAAGGTGTTGTAAAGAAGCTAAAGGCTAAAATTCTTCTTTCAGGTGAAGAACCATCTTTATCAGTAGTAAAAGAAGGAATCAGTGATATTCTTAATGATGACACACCACCTGAACTGACAGTAGAAAAGATTATTGAAGAAGTTGCCAGAAACTATGGCTTTAGTCCTGATGAAATCAAAAAGTCAAAGAGCCGTAGAGCCGATTTAAGCCAAGCAAGACATATTGCAATCTACATAGCAAGAAATATCACTAACTTAACTGCTGTAGAAGTTGGTAAAGAATTTGGTGGTATGCACTACTCATCTGTACTGTATGCAACAGAACATATTGAGAAAGATATGAAGACAAATAATGATATAAAAGAGTCTGTTGAGGACATTATTAAGAACATTAGAGACAGATAAGTTTTCCACATTTCCTTACACATTAACATCACATAGATTCACATAATGTTGAAAACTTTAGAATTTTGAAAAGTTATCAACATTCCGAAAAATTATCAACATTTTCTGTGAGGAGTTAAAAATGTGATGACAACTAATCTACTGTGAGTTTTTCTACAAATTCACACACTCTAATACTACTACTATTTTAACTTACATATCAATTCATTTAAAACGGAAAATCTGCAAAAACGGAAGAAAGGTACGAAAATGAAATTTACTTGTTCAAGAACAGATTTAAGCAATGCTGTTACTTGTGTTCAAAGAGCAGTAGCAACTAAAGCATCTACACCTTCCCTAGAAGGTATATTAATAAAAGCATATGACAGTAACCTAAATTTGTCAGGTTATGATCTTGAAATCGGAATTACAACTGACCTTGAAGTTCAGATTGATACTGAAGGTGAAATTGTAGTTTCTGCTAAGCTATTCGGTGACATTATCAGAAAGTTACCTGAAGAAGTTGTAACTATCGAAACTGATGAAAGAATGGTTACTTATATTACCAGTGGTAATGCATCTTACCAAATTGTTGGTTTGTCAGCTGCCGAATATCCGGATTTACCTAAGTTTGAAGAAACAGATAAGATTGTTATTAACGGTGGTATCCTAAAGGATATGATTCGCCAAACTATATACGCAGTTTCTGATAACACATCAAAACCAATTTATACAGGTTCTTTGTTTGAAATCAAAGACAAAATTATGACTATTGTTGCAATTGATGGTTACAGAATGGCTATTCGCAAGGAACAAATAGACAGCGACTCAGAAAATAGTTTTGTAATTCCTAAGAAAACTCAAAGTGAAGTACTAAAACTTATTACAGATGAAGAAGAAAATGTAGAAATTGTAATCGGTCAAAGACACACTTTGTTTAAAGTCGGTTCATTCTATGTAATTTCCAGATTAATTGAAGGTCAGTTTATTGACTATAATTCAACTATTCCAACAGGTACTGCAACCGAAGCAGTTGTAAATACCAGAGAAATCAGCTCAGCAGTAGAAAGAATGAGTCTTCTTGCCAGCGAAAAGATTCCTTCACCTGTTAAATGTGAATTTAGCAGTGATGAAATTAAATTAACTTGTAAAACATCTATGGGTAAGGCTAACGACAGTATCAGAACTACTATTTCAGGTGATGATGTTGAAATTGGCTTTAACAACAGATATTTACTAGATGCAATTAAAAATTGCGAAACAGACGAAATTAGACTAATCTTAAATGGTGGACTTTCACCTATGATTATTAAACCGGTTAAAAGTGACGACTTCCTATATCTAGTCGTACCAATGAGAATATCATAATGGAAAAACAAATAATTTTTATAGATACAGAATTTATTAAACTTCAGGATTTGTTAAAGTTTGCAGGACTGGTTGAAACCGGTGGACAAGCAAAAATCTTAATTCAAGACGGTTATGTTACAGTTAATGGAGAAATTTGCACAATGAGAGGCAAAAAAATTCGTAACGGTGACATAGTTACTCTTGATGATGATACTTTAGAGGTAAGACAGTCTTGAGAGTAAATTCTTTAGAATTTGAAAACTTTAGAAATTTAGAAAAAAATAAGATTTTTACTGACAAAAATACCAATGTTATCTTTGGAGAAAATGCTCAAGGTAAAACAAATTTACTTGAATGTATCTGGCTTTTCTGTGGTGGTCACTCATTTAGAGGTTCTGCCGAGAAGGAACTGATAAATTTCAATGAAAAATTTGCAAAAATAAAACTTGAATTTACAAGTCAAGACAGAGAACAAAATGCAGAAATTCGCTATACAGGTAACAAAAAGGAAGTTTTTATTAACGGTGTAAAGAAAAAAAGTGGTGCATCACTAATAGAAAAATTTTCTTGTGTGGTGTTCTCCCCTGAACATTTATCACTTGTAAAGGCAGGTCCGGGAATAAGAAGAAAGTTTCTTGATGGTGCTTTGTGTCAGCAAAAACTTAAGTATGCAAAATATTTTTCTAAGTACAATCAAATCTTAAACCAAAGAAATGCCCTACTAAAAGATATAAACAAACATCCTGAACTACAGGTTACTTTAGAAATTTGGAATGAAAACCTTGCATCTTTCGGTGCATATATAATTGCAGAAAGAATCAAGTATGCAGAGAAGCTAAAAGAAAATGCAAAGTTCTTTCATTCAGGTATTTCTAATGACAGAGAAACTCTTGATATTGAATATGTTTCCACAATTAAAGAGATAAATGTGGATAACCTGGAAGAAATTAAAAAAAAGTTCCTATCCGAACTTAATAATAAACTAAAGGATGATCTCTATAACGGCTACACAACAGTTGGACCACATAGAGATGATATAAATATTTTAATTAATGGAATGAAAGCAAAGAATTTTGGCAGTCAAGGTCAACAGAGAAGTGCAGTACTTTCCTTAAAACTTTCCGAGGCTACAGTTTTAAGTGAAATTTTGGAGGAAAAACCTGTACTGCTACTTGATGATGTTTTGTCAGAACTTGACTCAAAAAGACAAGATTATTTGCTTAATAAAATAGATGGCTATCAAGTTTTTATAACTTGTTGTGAACATAATGACAAAAAGCAACTTCAAGACGGTAAGCTCTTTGTTGTAAATCAAGGACAAATTACAGAGGAATAGTTATGTATCTGCATTTAGGTGAAAATACAGTTGTTAGAACAGACAGTATAATTGGGATTTTTGATATGGATACATCCACTATTTCAAAGTGGACCAAAGACTATTTATCCAATGCAACAAAAAATAAAAGAGTAATCAATGTTTCTATGGAATTACCAAAGAGTTTTGTTGTGTGTAATGAAAATAATGAGATAAAAGTTTATGTTAGCCAGATTAGTAGCCAAACTCTAATGAAGAGAAAGAGTAATTTTTGAAAGGAAGTCTTGTTATGAAATTAGCAAAGTGTCCTTATTGTGGAAGAAGAATGTCCTATTCTTCAGCTTTTATGAACAAATCAAAAGGTGAATACAAGTGCAGTAGATGCAAGAAAGAAAGCAATATTTATATTAACAAGAAGATATGGCTTGCTTTTACCCTAGCCTTTATGGTAGCTGCAATTATAATGACTATTGTTATTATGAAAACTGCAACAAAAAGTCCATTTATGTTTTTTCTTGTAATGATACCTTTCCTTATTTTCTATATTTTTGTGCCATTCTTTATAAGACTGAGACCACTGAAAAAGTATAGAGAATTTGTCAGTCAACAACAGAAATTTATCAAGCCTGAGATTTTACCACCTATTACAGACAGTGAATTTGAACAGAGTGGTCCTGTAATCAATACAGATGTGTTTAATCAAATTAAGGCAAAAAGAAAAATCATTACTGAGGAAGAACAAGCAAGAACTAAGGCTTTCATTGAAGATGATGAACATAAGGTAGAATCAGATACAATATCTAGAAATTTATTCAAAGACAAAACTGCGGCTTTTAACTTAAATGATAGAAAGTAAGGCAAAGTTATGTTTAAAAAACCTACCTGTCCATATTGCAAGGCAATATATACTAGTGATGAAATAAAAAAACAATACAATAACGAAAAAGTAAAGTGTCATAACTGCAAAAAAGTTTTTGTAGTAAAGAAAAACGGTGGATTGGTATTGCTTATGACAATGGCAGTTCTACTGGCTATTTTGATAAATATTTTTATGATGTCCGTAATTGGTGTAAGAAGTGTTATTCCTATGTTTATTGTGACAATAATAATAATAGTTATTGCACTTTTAATGAGGTCATTTTTCGTTAAATATAAGTAAGAAGATTATAAAAAGTAATTTGTGGTCTTTTTGGAGGAATTATCTTGGATAATATAAATGAATTAGCAAAAGTAGAAAATGAATATGGTGCTGACGAAATACAGGTACTTGAAGGACTGGAAGCTGTTCGTAAAAGACCTGGTATGTACATAGGCTCAACCGGTGAACAAGGTCTTCATCATCTTGTTTATGAAATTGTAGATAATTCAATAGATGAAGCTTTGGCAGGTTACTGTACAAAGATTGAAGTATCAATTTTACCCGGTAACATTATCAAAGTTAAGGATAATGGTCGTGGTATTCCTGTTGGTATCAATCAGAAGATGGGTTTACCTGCTGTTACCGTTGTATTTACTGTTCTTCATGCCGGTGGTAAATTTGGTGGTGGTGGCTACAAGGTTTCCGGTGGCCTTCACGGTGTTGGTGCATCTGTTGTAAACGCACTTTCTGAATATTTGGAAGTTAAAGTTTGTGACGGTAAAGATATTTATTTTCAGCGTTATGAGCGTGGTAAAATAATGAATGACCTTGAGGTTATAGGTCATGGAACAGAAAAGGGTACTGAAGTTACATTTAAGCCTGACCCTGTTATGTTTACCGATACTACAGTTTATAAATATGAAATCCTTGAAAAAAGAATTCGTGAACAAGCATTTCTAAATGCAGGTGTTAGAATTGAATTAAGGGATGAAAGAGATCCTGAAAATATTATCTCAAATGAATATTGTTATGAAGGTGGCGTAAAGTCATTCGTAAACTTTATTCGTGAAAAGAAGAGTAAAACTAAAGAAATCAATCCTCTACATGATGAGATTATTTATTTTGAAGCAGAAAATGAGGACCAGACAATGTCAGTAGAAATTGCTATGCAGTATACTGATGCAATCACTTCTGATGTTCGTTCTTTTGCAAATAATATTCACACTATTGACGGTGGTACTCATGAAGAAGGTTTCCGTAGATCATTGACTAAGGTTATGAATGACTACGGAAGAAGATTTAATAAGCTAAAAGAAAAAGACAGTGACCTAAAGTACAGTGACTATGAAGAAGGTCTGTTTGCAATTATTTCTGTTAAGTTGACAGAAGCTGAATTTGAAGGACAGACTAAGGCAAAACTAGGTAATACTGAAGTTCGTTCAATGGTTTATAAACTGGTAAAAGAAAAACTTTCTCAGTATCTTGAAGAAAATCCTGCCATTGGTAAGATTATTTTTGATAAGGCTATGATGTCCTTTACTGCAAGAATTGCAGCACAAAGAGCAAGAGAGAATGTAAGAAGAAAGTCAGCCCTTGACGGTGCAAGACTTCCGGGTAAACTTGCCGATTGTCAAAGTAAAGATTCAAGTGAAACTGAAATATATATCGTCGAAGGTGACTCTGCCGGTGGTTCTGCTAAGGAAGGCAGAGATAGAAAAATTCAGGCTATCCTCCCTCTTTGGGGTAAAATGCTAAATGTAGAAAAGGTTAGAGAAGACAAGGTTTATGGCAATGATAAGTTAACACCTGTTATTCTGGCACTTGGTACAGGTATCAAGGATGACTTTGATATTTCAAAGTTGCGTTATGACAAGGTTATTATTATGGCCGATGCCGATGTTGACGGTTCTCATATCAGAACTTTGCTACTAACTTTCTTCTTCCGTTTTATGCGACCACTAATTGAAGAAGGTCATGTGTATATTGCACAGCCTCCTCTATATAGAATTACCAAAGGCAAAAAACACAAATATGCTTTCTCTGACCAAGAGAGAGATGCAATGCTTGCTGAAATTGAAGGTAAAACTGAAATTCAGCGATACAAAGGTCTTGGTGAAATGGACCCTGAACAGTTATGGGAAACAACAATGAACCCTAAAACAAGAACAATGCTTAGAGTTGAACTTCATGATGCCGAACAGGCTGATGAAACATTCTCAATGCTAATGGGTGAAAAAGTTGAACCAAGAAGAGATTTTATTGAGCAGAATGCTCGTTTCGTAGAAAATCTAGATATTTAAGGAGGGATAGAAAATGGCTGATAATAAAGATAATGAAATTTCAATGCCGGAAGCAAAAACCATTGAAGTAGATATTGACAGAGAAATGAGAAAGTCATTTCTTGACTATTCAATGTCAGTTATTGTATCCCGTGCACTTCCTGATGTAAGAGATGGCCTAAAGCCTGTACACAGAAGAATTTTATATACAATGCACGAAAAAGGACTTGAACCTAACAAACCATACCATAAGTGTGCCGATACTGTTGGTGCAGTGCTTGGTTCTTATCACCCACATGGTGACGCATCTGTTTATGATGCACTTGTAAGACTTGCACAAACTTTCTCAATGAGATATATGCTTGTTGACGGTCATGGTAACTTTGGTTCTGTTGACGGTGACCCTCCTGCTGCTTACAGATATACAGAAGCAAGAATGAGCAAAATTTCAACAGAAATGCTTACAGATATTGATAAGAATACTGTTGACTTTATGCCTAACTATGATGACAGACTTGAAGAACCTACTGTTCTTCCTGCTAAATTCCCTAATCTACTTGTTAACGGTTCATCAGGTATTGCCGTAGGTATGGCTACTAACATTCCACCTCATAATCTAGGTGAAGTAGTAGATGCAATGTGCCTATTAATTGACAATCCTGATGCTGAAGTTGCAGACCTAATGGAATGTCTTCCGGGACCTGACTTCCCTACCGGTGGTATTATTATGGGTAGAAGTGGCATCAGAGCTGCTTATGCTACAGGTAGAGGCAAAATTGTTCTTAGAGCAAAAACAGAAATTGAAGAACAGAAAAACGGTAGATTTAAGATTATTGTTAGTGAACTTCCATATCAGGTTAATAAGGCAAGACTTATTGAAACTATTGCCGATATGGTTAGAGATAAGAGAATTGAAGGTATCTCCAACATTGAAGACCATTCTGACAGAAATGGTATGCATATTGAAATTGATATTAAGAGAGATGCCTCTCCTCAAGTTGTTCTTAATTTATTATTTAAGAATACTCAGTTACAAACTACTTTTGGTGTAATCAACCTTGCTATTGTTAACGGTGAACCTAAGATTCTTACACTAAAGGAAATGTTGCAACATTACATTGACTTCCAAGTAGAAGTTATTGTAAGAAGAACAGAATTTGACCTAAAGAAAGCTAAAGAAAGATGTCATATTCTGGAAGGTCTAAAGATTGCTCAAGATAATATTGATGAGGTTATCAAGGTTATCAGAGAGTCTAAGGACCAAGCTACTGCTAAGGTTAATTTGTGTGAGAGATTTGGTCTTGATGATATACAGGCTCAGGCTATTGTTGCAATGCGTTTAGGTCAGTTAACAAATCTTGAAAGAAACAAGATTGAAAATGAACTAAAAGAACTACATCTAAAGATTGATGATTTAGAGGATATTCTTGTACACAAGGAAAGACAGTTAAAGATTGTAGAAGAAGAAACTATTGCAGTTCGTAATAAATATGCCGACCAGAGAAGAACAGAAATCTGTGCAGTATCAGGTGAAGTAGATATTGAGGACCTTATTCCTGTTGAAGATTGTGTTGTTACTTTAACACAGTTTGGTTATATTAAGAGAATTCCTGCCGATACTTATAAGATTCAAAATCGTGGTGGTAGAGGTGTTTCCGGTATGTCACGCAGAGAAGAAGATGTGGCAAAGGAAATGTTTGTTGTAAATTCTCACGATTTAATCTTGTTCTTTACCGATAAGGGCAAGGTTTACAAGATTAAGTGTTACGAAATTCCTGAAGGTTCTCGTCAAAGTAAGGGTATGAACATTGCCAACCTACTCCCTATTGACCAAGATGAAAAAGTTACTTCTATGATTAAAGTTGATAATATGGAAGATGACAAGTATCTTGTTATGGTTACAAAGCAAGGTATTATCAAGAGAATTGAACTTTCTGCTTATAATACTGCCCGTAAAGGTGGTTTGATTGCTCTTGAACTAAATGAGGGTGATGAACTTGCTTGGGTTAGAATGACTGAGGGTAATGACAATATTATTGTTGCTACCAAAAAGGGTATGGCAATCAGATTTAACGAAAACGATATTCGTGCAATGGGTCGTCAGGCTCGTGGTGTTAAGGCTATGAAACTTGCTGAAGATGACAAAATTGTAGGTATGTGTGTTGCCCAAGATGATGATATGATTCTAACTGTTTCTGAAAAGGGTTACGGTAGAATTTCTAAGGCTACTGACTACAGAGTACAGTCAAGAGGTGGTAAAGGTCTAACCAACTACCACACAGATAAGTACGGTAAGGTTGCTGTACTACAGTCTGTTAACCTTGATGATGATATTATTATGATTTCTCAGTCAGGTATTGTTATTAGAATTGAAACTTCTTCTGTAAGAATTTGTAACAGACCAAGTAAGGGTGTTACTCTTATGAGAATTGGTGAGGATGATAAAGTTGTTACTATTGCTACAACACCTCACGAAAATGAAGAAGAAGCTGAAAAAGTAGATAATGAAGAATCAACTGAAAATTCAGAAAATGCCGAAGCAGTAGAAAATGCCGAAAACACAGAGAATACAGAAGAATAATTAAAATAAACGAGGTGGCTTTTTAGTCACCTCTTTTTTATGTAAAAAGAAAATTTCCACATTTTATGAGTATAATGTGGAAAACAAAAAGGCAGAGAATTTTATTTTTTCTGCCTTTAAAATAATATATAATTTTATATTGATTTACATTGAAATAAATGCACTGCCCTTAGCAGGTACAACAACTCTGTTCTTAATAATTTCTGTACCCATATAAGGTGTACTTTGTGATGCTGAGAAAGGAATATCCATAATTACATCAACATCACCGGAGTTGAATGCACAGTAAATGCCTGACTTGTTGTCATATCTTAGGTAAGAGATAACATTGCCCTCAGCATAAACAGGTCTAAATTCACCGTCACAAAATGCTGAGATTGAACCTCTCATTTGACCCAGGTCTTTGTACCATTCTACAAGGTCATTGTCTTCCTTACCCCATGGAAAACCACATCTGTTAAATGGGTCACGATAACCCTCCATACCGGCCTCATCACCGTAGTAAACACAAGGAAAACCAGGTAATGTGTACTGAATACCGGTAGCGATCTTAACTAACTGCAAACCCACTTTTCTTTGTTTCTTAGTTAGTTTAGTTTCTGCTTGCCACTTACGGTCACGACCATTTAGTGGTTCACCGGCAATAACTGTTAAGATTCTCTCTGTATCGTGAGTAGAAAGTAAATTCATAAGAACTCTGATTACAGGTCTTGGATAATTTTCAAGTATATTTAAAATATTACTCATAACATACTTTGCATCAACACCCTTACAAAAATCAATAATTGCATTTCTGAAAACATAGTTCATTACTGAGTCTAGCTGGTCACCAAGAATAAATTTTCTTCTTGCACCGTAGCTTTCTTTATTTGATGCATCTTCCCATACTTCACCGATAACAAAGCCTTCCGGATTTTCTGCTTTAACTGCTTTTCTTAAATTTTCTAGGAAAACATCAGGTAATTCATCAGCAACATCAAGTCTCCAGCCTGAGTTACCGTCTCTCATCCATTTTCTTACAATACCGTTTTCGCCATTGATATATTCGTTAAAGTTAGGGTCTTCTTCGTGAACTTCCGGTAGTGTGTAGAAACCCCACCAACTGTTGTAGTTATTTGGCCATTCGTTAAACTTATACCAACTAAAGTATGGTGAATTTCTATCTCTATAAGCACCACCGTCACCATAGTTGCCAAATCTGTTGAAATATTTTGAGTCACAACCTGTGTGGCTGTAAACACCGTCATTAATAACATGAATACCTAGCTTTTTTGCCTCTTTACATAAAGTTTTAAAGTCCTCTTCTGTACCAAGCATTGGGTCAACTTCTGAATAGTCACCTGTGTCATAACGGTGGTTACTGTATGACTTTGAAATGGGGGTTAAATAAATACAAGTAACACCAAGCTTTTTTAGGTAGTCAAGTTTCATTGTAATACCCTTTAAGTCACCTTGGAAAAAGTCAGTATTTGTAATTTCACCATTTTCATTAGGCCACCATTGTGGAAGACCATACCAATCATCCATAATTGTAATATCGTTTCTGTCTATATCTTTCTTTTCACCACTAAAGAAAAATCTATCAGGGAAAATCTGATACATAATACCACCAACAGGCCACTTTGGAGTATCAAAACCTTTTTTGTAGGAAGTAATCTGCCATGCTCTGCCCGGTGTATCGGAAATACAAGACTTTGTATCTACATTAGTAGGTATAATATACTTTATGCCCTCAGGTGTATGAAGTCTGAAACCATGCCAATATAATCCTATTCTATCCGGTGTAAATTCACATTGCCACTTGTCATATTCATTTTCATGATTACAGTACCAGAACATTTTGTAATATTGCCAGTTGTAATCATAATCATACTTTATTGCCAGTTCAGCAAATGAACAGTTAAGGTTGTGTGGAACTCTAATTGTAATGCGTATTGCAGTACCTACTTCTACTGCACCGAATGGTGAACGATATGCTTCATTCCTTGAATCATATGGTGCTATCATTATTACCCCTCCTACTTCTGTTTATACAGAAACCAACTATCATTATACTCTTGTTTATTATATATTTCAACATAATACTATTTAAAATAGGGAAAATTAAGTAACAAAACCGATAGAATGATTACAATATTAATACATTACTTTTTCTTTTGAAGAAAAAAGATTATAATGATATTATAGAAGATATGCGTAAAAGAAAGGTAGTGTCCATTATGGGAAGACAGATAGTTTTTGTAGGGGGAAAAAGATTTACTATTATCACTGATGAAAGTGAAGAATATATGAAGAATATTGTGGAAAGACTTGATACCAGACTTCGTTCTATTATTTCCACAAATCCTAAGTTGGATAAGGACTCAGCAGCACTTTTGGCTTCTCTTGATTACTGTGATGAAGAATACAAAATCAAGAAGAAACTTGATGAAAACAAGGACCAGATGAAACAGTATCTTAGTGAGATTACTCGACTACATATGGAAATTGACAGCCTTAAGAGAGAAAAGAAAGAAATGCAAATGAAAATCAATAAGATTCTTAATGTTGATCCTGATGATGTTGTTACTGAAAAGCCATCAGAAAAGAAAATTATTGCAACAGGCAAAATTGAAAAGTCTGTACCTAAGATTCTTGGTGGCGCAGTTCAGCAAAGTCTTTTTAACAATACTAAGAAATAAGAGTAAAGTATATGAAAAAAATTGAAATTTTAGCTCCTGCAGGTAGCTTTGAGTCAGTTATTTCTGCCGTAAGAAGTGGAGCTGATGCAGTTTATCTTGGTTTACAAGATTTTTCTGCAAGAAAAGAAGCAAAAAACTTTTCTTTTGAAGAGTTAAAAGAAACAACTTCATATTGTCATATTAGAAATGTTAAAGTCTATGTTACTATGAACACACTTATCTTTGACAGAGAATTGGAAGATGCTTTAGAGTGTGTGAAAAAAGCTTGTGAATGTAACATTGATGCACTTATTGTGCAAGATATTGGCTTTGCAAATATGGTACACAAGGCTTGTCCAAATCTGCATTTGCATGGTTCAACTCAAATGAGTGTCCATACTTTAAGTGGTGCAAAATTACTGAAAGAAATGGGCTTTACCAGAGTTGTCCTTAGCAGAGAAATGTCCAGAGAAGAAATTAAGTATATTGCAGATAATGTTGATATTGAACTTGAAGTATTTGTTCATGGTGCATTATGTATGTGTGTCAGTGGTCAGTGTTATTTTTCTGCTATGCTTGGTGGCAGAAGTGGCAACAGAGGCTACTGTGCTCAAACCTGTAGATTACCTTTTAAGGTTGACGGTTGTGATCATGCACTAAGTTTAAAGGATAATTCTATTATTTATTACCTTGATGATATGGAAAGTATCGGTGTAACTTCTGCTAAAATTGAGGGCAGAATGAAACGCCCTGAATATGTTGCATCAGCAGTTAAGGCCTGTTATGAAAAGAGAGAGAAAGGCTTTATCTCTACTGCTACAATGGAAAACTTAAAAAATGTATTTTCTCGTACAGGTTTTACTGACGGTTACTATACAAATCATTTAGGTCATGATATGTTTGGCTATAGAAAAAAGGAAGATGTAGTTTCTGCTACAGAAAAGTTGTTTAGAGAAATCAGAACTTCTTATAAAGATGAAATGCAGAGAGTACCTTTAAAAGGAAAGTTTACACTTAAAGAAAATGAAAGTCCTACCTTTGAAGTAACTGATGGTAAAAATGTAGTTATTGCTACTTGTGATGATGTTAAGGGTGAAAAGGCTCTAAAAGTTGCTTTAAGTGAAGAAAAAGCAATTTCTCAGCTTTCTAAGACAGGTGGTACACCATATTATTTCAGTAATATTGAAACTGAAATTGATGAGGGTATTACTGTACCAATCTCTTCCCTAAACAAAATCAGAAGAGAAGTTCTAAGTATTATGGATAGTAAAAGGGACTTTGATTATAATTATTACTTTACTATGCCTGAAATTGACTTTACACCGGCTGACCAAAGAATTACTGAAAAAAGAGCAGAAGTAAGAAAAATTGATGATAAAATCGGTAATGATTATGACCTAATCTTTGTACCTATTACAATCAGTGATGAAGATTTAGAAAAAGTTAAGAAAAAATGCAGTAAAATCGGTATCTCTGTACCTAGAGGACTTTTTGGCAGAGAAGATAAGATTATTGAAAAGCTAAAAGAGTTTAAGTCAAAGGGTATCAATGATACTTTGTGCAACAATTTAGGTGCAGTTTATTTCTGTAAAGAACTTGGCTTTAATGTTCATGGTGGAGAATTCCTAAATATCACAAATACGGCATCTGTTTTGTGGGCAGAGAAATATGGTTTAACTGATATTTTGGTTTCTATTGAAATTACTGACGAACAAATTAACGCTTTAGGTGGTAATATTAAGCGAGGATTAGTAAGTTATGGATATATTCCACTGATGCTAACAAGAAACTGCCCTGTAAAGAGTGGTAGAAAAGACTGTAGAACTTGCAAAAAATATGGAAAAATGCAGGATCGTAAAAAATACGAATTTTCACTTTATTGTGACGGAAACTGTGTGGAAGTATTAAATTCCGTACCACTTAATATTCTCTCAGAGATTAATAAAAAGTTTTTCACATTTTTCACAATGGAAAAGTTCTATGTGGAAAACTCTGTGGAAAAGGTGGAAAACTACGGGGAAAACAATGGAAAACAAAGTCAAACCACAACATATACACGTGGAATGTACTTCAGGGGCATAAAATAGTGTGGAAAACTATTTTCAAGAAATGATAATAACTTAAGTTTTCCACATTATTAACATTGCAATGTGAGGGAAACTTTACAACCTTGTAATATTTCTTAAAAAGCATTAAAAAGTTGTAATATTTTATATAAGTAAAATTATTATTTTTTTGATAAATAAATTTAAAATTCAACATAGTTTTATTTTTGCAAGATTTAATGTAATTTTGCAAGAAGGAGTAGAAAAATGAATGTTCTTAAGATAAAAAAGTTAAAAGAAAATGCAATTATTCCTAAAAGAGCAACTGAGGGTTCAGCCGGTATGGACCTTTATGCTTGTATTGACAGTAGTGTGGTTATTAATCCCGGTGACCTTGTAACTATTCCTACCGGTATTGCAATTCAGTTATCTAGTGGAGACTTTATGGCAAATATTTATGCAAGAAGTGGACTTGGTATCAAACACGGTATTTGTCTGTCAAACGGTGTTGGTGTTGTGGATAGTGACTACCGTGGTGAAGTTTGTGTCGGTCTTTGTAATGTTTCTAACAAACCATACACAATTGAACCTAATGAGAGAATTGCTCAGATGGTTATTGCACCTGTTTCTCTAATGAATGTGGAAGAAGTTTCTTCCCTGGAAGATACAGTTAGAGGTGAAGGTGGTTTCGGCTCAACCGGTAAGAAATAATTACGGTTTTGTCACACTAATATTCGACTTGTTATTGTTGAAAACAAGGTGTTATTAATGTATAATACTTAAGCATTAAAAGCATTAAAAATGATGATTATTTTATACCATCAGAATTTTTGAGATTATTATTTTTGGAAGGTAGATTGTATGTTTACTAAAGACATTGGCATTGACCTAGGTACTGCTAATACTCTTGTTTATATGAAAGGCAAAGGAATTGTTCTTCGTGAACCTTCTGTTGTAGCAGTTGATGTTCGTGAGGATCAGGTTCTGGCAGTTGGTGCTCAAGCAAAAGAAATGATTGGCAGAACACCCGGCTCTATTGCTGCAATTAGGCCATTAAAAGATGGTGTTATTGCTGACTTTGAAATAACTGCAATTATGCTAAAACACTTTATTAGAAAAGTTGTTCATAGCAATTTCTTTTCAAGACCAAGAATAGTTATCTGTATTCCAAGTGGTGTTACTCAAGTAGAGAAAAGAGCAGTTGAAGATGCTGCCCGTCAAGCCGGTGGCAGAGATATTGAGTTAATAGAAGAACCTATGGCTGCTGCTATTGGTGCAGGTTTACCTGTTGGTGAACCTACCGGTAGCATGGTACTTGATATTGGTGGTGGTACATCAGAGGTAGCAGTTATTTCCCTAGGTGATATTGTTGCCCACAATTCTGTTAGAGTTGCCGGTGATAAATTTGATGATGCAATTATGACCTATGTTAAGAAAAAGTATGGACTGACTATCGGTGAAAGAACTGCTGAAGAAGTTAAAATTAATATTGGTTCAGCATATCCTCATGAAAATGAAAAGACAATGACAATAAAAGGCAGAAATACTGTTGATGGACTTCCTAAGGATGTTACCATCTCAGCAGAAGAAGTTAGAAACGCTTTAGCTTCACCACTTTCAACAATTATTGATGGTGTTATTGATACTTTAGAGAAAACACCACCGGAACTTTCTGCCGATATTATTGACAGAGGTATTACCTTAACAGGTGGTGGTGCATTGCTAAAAGGTCTTGATTTATTAATCAGCAGACAGACAGGTATGCCTGTGCATATTGCAGACAGACCACTTGACTGTGTAGCTGACGGTGCAGGTAAAAGGCTGGAAACTGTGATGCCTAAGGATTTTTACAGAGATAGAAGAAGATAATTTTCCTATAAACCCCACTTTGGTGGGGTTTAATTAAAAGTATGGGTTACTGAGGTATAGTATGAGAGAAATTTTCAGAACAAAAAGTTTTAAAATTTTAATAATAACTGTAGTTGTGTTGGCACTATGCACTATTTCATCAACTGCATTTGGTACAAATATTATTTCCTCAGCTGTGGGATATATAACTACAGGTATGCAGAGAGTTTCTGCCACCGTAACAGAAAATAACGGTAAAAAGTCTTATAGTGAGTTATTGGCAGAAAATGAAGAACTAAAGAAAGAAATTGCCACGCTAAGAACTCAACTTGCTGATTATAGCGACACTAAGGTTGAAAATGCCAGACTGTGGAAATTCTATGGTTTAAAGAAAAGTGATGACAGTTACGACTTTGTACCGTCAACAGTTATAAGGCGAGATAGCCAAAGTAAATTCTATTCTTTCACAATTGACAGAGGTACAAGTGACAATATTAATGTTAATGACCCTGTAATTTCTGAAAATGGACTGGTCGGTTATGTAAATAGTGTTAGCAGAAACCATAGTACAGTAACAACTATACTTTCACCTGACCTTTCTGCCGGTGGTTTTGATGTGAAAAGTAAGGATAAGGGCTTAATTTCAGGTGACCCTGAATATAGTGACAAGGGACTTGTTACCTTTAAAAAGTTAGAAGAAAATAATAAAATAAAAGTAGGTGACCAAATTTCTACTACAGGTGTTGGTGGAGTATATCCTAAGAATATTTCTATAGGTAAAGTAAAAGAAATTAAGTACAATGACTTTGATACTTCTCTTTATGCAGTAGTTGAACCTTATGAAAATGTAAAAACCGTTTCTGATGTAGTGGTTATTACTTCTTTTAAGGGACAAGGTGAAGTTTCTGCTAAGGAGGATTAGTATGGGTGAAAGAAAATATACCTTTCTAAAGTTTTTTGCCTATGTAATAGAGATTATAATTTTTTACATACTTGAAGGTGTACTAAACCTTTTTCCGGAAGTATTGCAAGGTAAACCACTTTTCCTCTTGCCTATTGCTTTATCAATAGGATTTTTTGAAAAAGAAATTCCTGCTATGGTTTATGGTATAGTTTGTGGTAGTTTAATTGATTTTGGTGTAACCAGTCACTTTGGATTTTATACCTTTAGTTTGGCAATACTTTGCTTTTTTATAGGTTATATTGTGGAAAACTTTTTTAATTTATCTTTAGTTTTCTTTTTGATAGTGAGTGTTATTGCTGTACCTGTTCTTATAAGTTTGAACTTTGTGTTTACTTATATTGTTTTAGGTTATAGTGATTATATTACTTATTATGTAAATCATATTGTACCTATTATGATTTATACATTTATTGTGTCACCGATTTTCTATGGTATTAATAAGGTGATTCATAATAAATTCAGTGTTGTAAAATAATAATTAAAATTAAAAATTTTCCTTACAATGGAGGTGATTATGTGGAAAACAAATTGAACCGTAGAGGTATCCTTGTACTTGTAATTGCAATAGTTATTTTTGTGGGTTTTATGGTAAGACTTTTCTTTTGGCAAGTTGTAGATGGTGAAAAGTATAAAGAAATTGCAAAGAACAATTCCACATATTCGTTAACTTCTAACAGAACAAGAGGAGAAATTCTGACAAGTGACGGTAAACCACTTGCCACAAACAAAACTATATATAATGTGGTACTGAAAAAAGGTTATATTGATGATAATAAGCTGAATGATACTATTATCAAGGTGCTTAATTTGTTAAAGACAAGAAATGAAAAGTGGATTGATAACCTACCTATTTCATACAAAAATAACAGTTATAATTTTAGAAGTGATGATAACAGTAAGGAAAATTTGTCATACCTAAAAAGTAAAGAATTTTTAGGTTATTTGGATATTGATAAAGATGATTCAGTCGATGACTTTGTGGAAAAGTTAGCAGATAGATATGATTGTAAAAATATTGAAAATGAAGAAGAAAAAAGAAATGTAATTTCAGTTAGATTTAATATGGAAAAAAGTAATTTCTCAACTACTAACGACTATGTTTTAGCTGAAAATATTTCAAATGATATGATGCAAATTGTGTCAGAAAATACCCAAAGTATGTCCGGTGTTGAAGTTGATACAGAAGTTGAAAGAGTATATAAAAACGGTACTTTAGCACCTCATATTGTAGGTACAGTCGGTAAAATAAACGAAGAAGAATATAACGAAAATAAGGGTTATGAACTTAATGACCTTATCGGTAAGTTTGGCATAGAAAAAGCCTTTGAAAGTGAACTTCGTGGTGAAGTTGGTAAGGCTTATGTGGAAAAAAATTCTAAAGGAAATGTTATCGGTACTGTAGAAACTGAAAATGCAAAACCCGGAAATACTGTTTGGTTAACTATTGACAGTGGTCTTCAAAAGGTAGCTTTGGAGTCTTTGGAATATAATATTAATCAGTGTCACAGTTTAGTTGCAAATGACTGTGTAGCAGGTGGTGTTGTAATGCTAAATGTAAAGGACTTTTCAGTTTTGGCAGCAGCCTCTTTCCCTACTTATGATATTTCAAAGTATAGTGATTATGACTACTACACTTCACTTTCTAATGATGAAACAACTCCACTTTACAGCAGAACATTTGACGGTGCATTTGCACCGGGTTCTGTTTTTAAACCTTGTGTTGCTTTAGCAGGTCTAGAGGAAGGTAAAATTACTAAGGACTCTGTAATAACCTGTACCCAAGATTATGACTACTACCCTACCGATATTGTTAAATGTATGGGTTATCATGGTGATACTTCACTAAATAAAGCACTTGCAGTTTCTTGTAACTATTACTTTGCAGAAGTAGGCAGAAGATTAGGTATAAACACTATTTACAGTTATGCAGAGAAATTTGGTTTAGGTCTCCCTACAGGTGTGGAAATTAATGAAAGCACAGGTATTCTTGCCGGTAGAGATAGCAAAAGTTGGACTGCCGGTAATACTGTACAAGCTGCTATCGGTCAAAGTGATAATGCATTTACACCGGCACAACTTGCAACTTATGTTGCTACAATTGCTAATAACGGTACAAGACTACAAACTCACTTAATGAAGAAAGTTACTTCATATGACAGAAAAAAGACTATTAAAGAAAATACTGCTGATAATGTAGAAGTTAAGTCAACCTTAAAGGTAAATGAGGAAAACTTAAAAGCAGTACAAAAAGGTATGTGGAGTGTATGTAACGAAAGTGACGGTACTGCATATGATGTGTTCAGTAATTACGGTGTAACTGTTGCCGGTAAAACAGGTACTGCAGAAAACAGTGGTACAGACCATACGGTATTTATGTGCTATGCTCCATATGAAAAACCTGAGGTTGCAATTGCAGTAGTAGTTGAACATGGTTCAATGAAAAAATATTCAACAGATGTTGCAAAAGCACTTCTTAATAAATATTTCTATAACAAAGACTATACTCCAAGTGAAGAGTGATTTTGGCAAAATTATTGATTATAATGATTTATTTGTTATTTTGTAAGAAAATTTTTAGTGATTTGACAAAATATAAGTGATTTTTTAAGATTTTAGTGTATAATATTTATGTAATAATTAATATTTTACATATAAAATGTAATTTTAAAAATAAAATGCATTAAGATAAATCATGGCGACTTATCTTAATGCATTTAATATTAATATTGGAAATAAAAAATATGTAAGAGTTTTATATGTGGCTAGACTCCCAAAATCTGTAACGCCTAGATTTTATAATAGAATTACAACAATTGAAAATTGCAATATAATAACCACTTTAAATATAACACCAACAGACCCAGCAAAAGTAATTAAAATGGTAAATAAGAAAATAAGTGGTATGAAAACAGAAAGGCTTGAAAAAATAAAAAAAGCTAACAAAAACAATTATAGTTATGAAGCAGTAAAAGATGAAAAATTAGAAGATTCAATAAGAGATGCACAAAATTTAAGAGATGCTTTACAAAAGAAAAAACAAAAATTATTTACTAATAATGTTTTAATTTGTATTCAAGCAGATAGTATTGAAGAATTAGATAAGACCACAAAAGTAATAAAAAGTATTGGTAATGAACATTTAATTACAATATATAATTTAGATTGGCAACAATTAGAGGGAGTTCAAAATTGTTTGCCTTTTGGATGGAATACTTTACAAATACAACGATCTTTGACTTCTGAATCTACTGCGACAAATATACCATTTAATACAAAAGATTTAATGCACCCAAATTCAATATATCATGGAATCAATTTGGTATCTAAAAATCCAGTATTCTGTGATAGAAAAAAATTGTTGAATGGAAACGGTTGTGTACTTGCAACATCAGGAGCAGGAAAATCATTTTCTATTAAAGTAATAATAGAGCAAGTATTACTTCGCTATCCACAAGATGAGGTTGTGATTTTGGACCCACAACGGCGAATACCAGCCATTAATAGAGGCTTTTAATGGGCAAACATTAAATATAAGTACATCGACTAATACATATATAAATCCATTTGATAGTTCACTTCAATATGAAAAAGATAGTGATGATGCTTTAAATAACAAGATAGAGTTTTCACTTGCATTTATTGAATCAATTGTTTCTAGTAACGGACTTACTGGAGAACAAAAGACATTAGTAGATCGTTGTACTAAAAATATGTATGAAGAATATCAATTACATGGATTTAGTGAAGAATATGAGCCGGATTTTATAAAATTCTATGAAGAATTATTAAAACAGCCTGAAGAAGAAGCTAAAAATTTAGCATTAGTAATTGAAAGATATGTACTTCGGTGGTATGGATATTTTTGCAAAGAAAACAAATATAGAAATTAAAAATAGATTTATATCATTTGATATTTCAGATTTACCTCGTAGCATACAAACTACGGGGTATTTAGTTGTTTTAGAGCACATTATGAATAGATTAAAACGTAATAAAAATTTAGGAAAACACACATGGATTTTTATAGACGAATTTCATATTTTACTTGCTAATCAATATAGTGCTGATTATATTGCAAAAATATATAAAACAGGTAGAAAAGAAAATGCTATTCCTACAATAATAACTCAAAATATACGGAGATGTAATCAAAAATGAGCAGGGTTGTAAAATATTATCTAACTCTGAATTTGCAATGATTTTAAAACAAAAACCATTAGATTTACCAGCGATTTGTAAGATATTTGATATAAGTGATGAAGAAGCTAAGTATGTAATTGATAGTCCAGCAGGGCAAGGAATAATCGTATATGGAGAAGATAAAGTAGCTTTTAGAAATCAAATTGCTAAAGAGTTTTACATATATCAAATAAATCAAACTTCTAATATGCAAATTAGTAGGAGTTAAAAATGCCAAAAGAAAATGGAAAAGATGTTGCAAATTCATTAAGTGAATATTCAAATACAATAAACAAAGGTACAAATATTGCTTTAGATAGTGTTAATCAAATTAATAAATGGTATGAAAAACAAGTAGAAAAAATTATAGAGGGAAATACACAAGATACAAGACTTGAAACAAATGTAGATAATAACATTGTAGAAGAAACAGAAGAAAAAATAAATAAATTACAAACCAAAGTAGAAGGTTATACTGAAATTCAAACTAACAACAAAAAGAGTAATGTTACTAATCAAAATATAAGTAGATTAAAAACTCAAAAAGAAGATGAAACACTAGAAGATACTATAAAAAATGAAGAAGAAGTGAAAGAATTAGGAAATAAAAAAGGAAAAATAAATAGCAAAATTAGTACAGCTATAAAAGGTATGAAATTTATAAATAATACTGCAAATAAATTTATAAAAACAGGTAAGACATTAAATACTGCAACAAATGAGGGTGGACTAAAAAGTTTTGAAAAAAGTTCAAGCAGAATAATGACAAAACCAGCAAAGAAAGTAGCAGAAAAAGTAACATCAAAATTAGGAAAAGAAACTAAAAAGGTTGTAAAAAAGCAAGGGAAAAAACTTGTTAAGAAAACAGTAAATGTAGTAGAAAAGGCAACAAAAATTGTTGCAAAATTAGTGGCAGAAAGTATGAAAATGATATTATCAATGCTACCGCCTATTGCACCAATTATAATAATTATTTTAATTATTGCAGCAATAGGAAACTTTTTTAATTTTAAAACATCTGATGAAGCAGACAATATAAATTTTGATGAAATTTCAAGTTATATGATACAAATTGATGATCCGAATCTTCAAGCAATATATAATGAGCTTTTAAAAAATATGGGTAAGCCATACCTTATGGATCATAGTAATCTATCTTACGATACTTGTATGGATACCTATGATTGTTCTAGTTTTGTAATTCATTGTTTGGCACATACAGGAATAAAAACTATTCCAAATACTGGTGCTAGTGGATTATATTCTGATTATTGTAATCCAGTAGAAGTGAATAATAGACAAGCAGGAGATTTGATTTTTTTGAAAGATACTTATGATACAGGAACGCCTGGAGGTATTTCTCATGTTGGTATTTATATGGGAACATTAACAATAAAAGGAGAAACAGCAGAATGGGTAATAGATACTGGTGGAAATCCAGAAGGAGTAAAAATTAGTAAATATAATAATGGTTGGTGGAATGGTAGCAATTTTTATGGATTTGGTAGATTAAAGTAATTAGATGGGAGGTTATAATATTTGAAAATAAAAATGATAAAAATGGGTATGGATATAGATGAAACAAGAAATCACAGAATAAGGGGAATTGTGCCTACAAGCGATGGTAAATATCTATTTATAGAAATAATGCAAGGAAGTAGACCAGATAGAAGATATACTTCTTGTTCTCAAAAAGAATATGAGAAAAAATATCCAAACCCAGAATATATTTTTTTAGATAGTTGTTTTAGAGTAGATATACCAGAAGATTATTTTAAAAATTATACAAAAGAGTTTTCTGCTTATAATAGAGTAGGATTATATGAGTATGCACATACAAAAGAAAATATAGTAAAAGTATTACAAAAGTTTAATAAAGATATAGAGGATATTGAATTAACAGACGAACGCTATATTGAAGAATTTTGTGAAGAAAATGGATTTTTTAGATTATATGATAGCAGATTAAAACACGAATATAAACCTATAAAAATTGAATGGACAGATTTAGATAAAAATGGTTATACTCGTGTTAAATTTTTATATACTTGTTATTCCGCAGATGGATTAAAATATCAAGAAGAACAGCAAACTGAAAGGAAAACACAAGATTTAATTAATGAATATGGAAAAGATTTAATATCAAATTTAATGACAAAGTATGTTGAAGAAAAGT
>ERZ780228.460-NODE-460-length-37683-cov-5.459737_pt1 | contig 37683 bp, 36 predicted proteins | sample MGYA00511015_ERZ780228 | MGnify/ENA primary metagenome ERZ780228 (study PRJEB29588, sample SAMEA2161897) | human gut metagenome | biome: human gut; feature: human-associated habitat; material: faeces | place: Denmark | collected 2008/2010 ...
GGATAATTCCTTACTGGCTGTAAGGGATATTAACCATAAATATATTGTAGTAGAAAAGGATATCTTTTATGAACGAAACAACTTTAAAAATTTTCAATCGAACCATCCAGATAAAAAAACAATGGAAAATTACATTTCTCGCCACATGGATTGGTGGAATGCTGGCTCATGCCTATCGTTTTTTTAATTTTCTGCCTTCCTGGGATTCTATGTATAACTTTGCCGGAACCGGTGCTACTTACTCTTCCGGAAGATGTTTTCTTGAATTCTTTAGCAAAATCTCTTCCAAATATGATATGCCCTGGGTCAATGGTGCATTGTCCCTACTCTATATCAGCCTTGCAAGCATACTGCTTGTTGAACTTTTTGAGTTACAGGAAAGCACATCCTGCGTATTGCTTGCCCTGCTCATTGTTTCCTTCCCTACCGTCACAGCATCCTTTGCATTTATGTTCACTGCTGACGGTTATATGATGGCATTTTTAATGGCTGTTCTAGGTATTTATCTGACCTGGAAATATCAATATGGTATCTTCTCGGGTATTATCTGCATTGGATTAAGCATTGGAACTTATCAGGCCTACATCAGTGTCATGCTCTGCGTTCTGCTTGTTATGTTTATATGTGACCTGCTTATAAAGCAAAAAGATTTCAAGTCCTTCCTGCAAAACAACTGGAAATATATCCCGCTTCTGCTTGGAGGATTCCTCTTTTACAAAATAGCTTCTGCTATTATTAATGCATACTATCATATCACATTAACCGAATATCAGGGAATCGGACAGATTCATCTTCTTTCCTTATGGGAATACCGGCAGGCTTTTACTAAAGTTTATAATGAGTTATCTCACTTGTTTTCTTTCAATGAAGCTCTCAACGTATACTGGTATGGATATGCCAACCGCATTGTATTTGTTCTACTTCTACTTTGTACTGTCTATCTGATTTTGAAAAATAAATTATATAGGCAGCCACTTGCTTGCATTACCGGAATACTCTGTATCATCTGCCTGCCACTTACTGTATGTTTTTTATTTTTTGTATCATCCGATGTCTGGTATCACACACTGATGGAGATGGGTGCCTGCTTTATTTATCTGTTATTGCTCTGCTATCTTGAACATGGCTGCGTAAAAACGCGTTTTGAAAAAATTATAAAATCTGCCGGAATCGTTATACTTTGTTATCTTTCTTTCTATAACATCCGAAATGCTAATATTTGTTATAATGAGATGAATCTTAGCTACGAAAAAAGTTATAGCATTGCCAGCAACGTATTAGACCGCATAGAAAATCTGGACGAATTTCCTGAAATAACCAAGGTCGCCGTAATTGGAAGCTACCACACCTATTCTTCCAATATTGGTGGTACTGTACCATACATTATTGGTGTAGATCAGGATAACTTCCTGAACCTTGATTTCCATTATTTCGCTATGTGGAATTACTGTTTCGGTATTCAGCTTGACCAGGCCTGTTCTGAAGAGATTGCTGCTATCAAACAGACCGAAGCTTATCAGAATCTCGATGTCTATCCAGCAAAAAACTGTATTGGAGTAATTCATGACATTATTGTGGTAAAACTTCCAGAAGAATAAAAAAGTGCTGCCGATTTGAAAAAGATTTCAGATCGGCAGCACTTTTTCTATTCTTTTTTTCTCCTGTTTTGATAAACACAAATTCATGTTCAGACTCACTTATTTTTTTCCGCTTCTTTATCATTACTTTTCTGAATTATGTAATGCGGTCTTTTCTTCACTTCCATATAAGCCTTTGAAAGATATTGTCCCATAATTCCCATACAGAACAATTGAATGCCGCCAACAAATGTAATGATACATACCAGGGATGGCCATCCACTGACCGGATCTCCAAAAATAAGTTTTCGTACAATAATAAAGATAATCGCCACAAAAGAAATAAACGTCATCAATATTCCAAGGTAGGACGAGATCATCAGCGGTACATTGGAAAAATTAACAATTCCGTCCAGAGAATAGACAAAAAGTTTCCAAAAACTCCACTTTGTCTCCCCGGCTGAACGTTCTATATTCTCATACTCTAACCATTTTGTCCGATAACCAACCCACCCAAAAATACCTTTTGAAAACCGATTATACTCTGATAAAGCAAGTACGCTGTTTACCATATCTCTCGTCATCATTCGAAAATCCCTGGCTCCATCCACAATATCCGCATCGGATATCCTCCGTATCAATTTATAAAAACATCTGGCACAAAAAGAGCGTACCACCGGTTCACCCTTACGGCTTACACGTCTTGTCGCAATACTGTCATATTCTCCTGACTCAAGTATACGGGTCATCTCCGGCAGAAGTGCCGGAGGATCCTGCATATCCGCATCCATTGTCACTACATAATCTCCTCTTGCATTCGTAAGACCTGCATAAATTGCCGCCTCTTTGCCAAAGTTTCTTGAGAATGAATAATACTTCACATGCACATCCATTTCTGATAATCCAATCAATTTGTTCAATGTATTGTCTTTGGAGCCATCATTTACAAATAATATTTCATAATCATATTGTGGCAGCATATCCATTGTATCCGTAATAGCAACATATATGGTTTCTACTGTCTTTTCTTCATTATAGCATGGAATGATAATACTAAGCAGCTTTTTTCCCATTTTCAACAATCTGCCTTTCTCATTTTCTTTTCACAAAAAAACTCTTATGTTATAATCAATTATATACTGATTATATTAAGGAGAATACACTTATGAATATATTAATAGAAAAATTCAAACAACGCAATGAGATTTCTACAATCTTTTTATACATTCTCTATTTTCTGCTTGGAATGTATTACCCACTTTTCAGTTTCATGCGCCAGACTGTTCCTCAATATTGGAATCAGGTTACACTCTTTTATCATATTCTTTTGATTCTACTGCTAGTCAAAGTCATTATTCAAAAAAATTCTGTTCTGGATTGTTTTTTTCTTATTGTATTGCTCTATTTATGTTATAAGAGTTATCAATACAATTATGACTTCTACAATATTTTCGGCACAATGATGTTCCTCTGCTGCGCCAAAAATATTGAAATAAAAAAAATAGTAAAATTAGATTTGTATGTCCGTATTGTACGCAGCGCCTTGTTTCTCACCTTACCTTTTATGGGATTAATGATCAATAAGATAAATGTATGGATTGGCGGAAGAACACGTACATTTTTCGGTTGGACTCATGCTAATATGATGGGATTAGATTTTTTACTTTTGGCAATGGATATCATGTACCTCCGAAAAGAATGTAAAAAATGGTATGACTGCATCCTTTATGCAGGTTTTATCATCTTTCTGGATCTGACAGCCAACAGCAGAACTGCAGAAGCTGTTATAGCTATGCTGATTGTCATCCACTTATTGTCAATTGTCATACCAAAAAACTGGTTTCATAAAATGATGGTACTATTTACATCCGGAACATTTCTTCTATGTGTTTGTATTCCATTTATCGGAAGTTATTTATATATCCGCAAACCGGAATTATTTTTACAACATGACGGAACCATGCTCTCAAGAATTCAATTGACCACTACTTTCTATCTAAGAAATGGTGGCGTTGGTTTCTATGGATTTCCTATAGAGGATGAAGACTGCCTCGATATGATGTTTGCTTATATTGGACTACATTGGGGAATTGCTGCCTTTATCATTATTGTAGCAGCTATTACATATGCCATTTATAAGGCTTCCAGTGAGCAAAATACAGTCTTCTTGGTTTTACTCTTCTCCTTTCTTATATATGGCTGGGCAGAAGTAGCACCGATTTACCCTGTATATTCCTATTTTTCACTTTTGCTTGGTTATTACATTATGAACCGTAAACCATTTTCTTTGCATATAAAAGGAAAAACAATAGCTTTCTGATATTATAAATTGGCAATGTCTTAACCTTTTGTTGTGTATTTTACCCCTTCCTAATTTATAAATTTTATCTTATTGATTCTTCCTTCAATATAACCTACTTTCAAATCAAGCGAGCAATCTATCACTAATTTTAAATAGTAATTATACACTTTTATGTAAAATAAGACCATTCGATATGATGCAATTTCATCTTTTCAGCATTCGTCATTTGTAATTCAATTGTATTATATTCAAGGGCTTCTTCCAGAAGCCCTCAACATCGGCATTTTTCGCAAACCAGTCTGATATTCATTTATTATATCATAATTCCAATACCAATCACTACCATCGATACTGCCCAGAATATATTATACTTCTTCATCTCTCAATTACATAATAATAAATATCCAAAAGAAACAGCCATAAACACATAACTTAATATCGTAATATCTTTTGTGAAAATATTTTCTATTTTTTCTGTTGAGATTGTATTCACAACTAATGTTGTTATAAAGAATGACGCTAATGCTAATAAATTTATCTATTAATCTGCATCATTTCATCTGTTACACCATTCTTCCATTGCTAAATTCTTAAATGTTTCCGCAGCTGATCTGAGTTTTGTTCTCTCCTCTTCATTATTAGTTTCAATAACTTTTTTCATCAATAACTCTGCATTATATTCATGTTGTCTGATTGTATCTGTTTCTGATCTATCATATTTTTTATTCCTGTTTTATTCATTTTATATTTCTTTTTACGTTGTATTGAACAATTATATCCGAAATTGATACACAAAAATGCGGTATCGGTTTTTTGTTCATTCCAAAACCGATATCCGCATACTTTTAATTATTCAATGAATACAGTATAATTTGTGCGTTCATTCTTGTCAATATTTTTCATAGGTGTACACAGGCTCTTTTTACTGCCCCAACTGCAAAAAGTATTTTCCTCTTTGTGTATTGTCTTCTAATATGAGTCGCTTCCGATAACAACATTACCAAGCACTTCTACCTTACAACGCTCACAAAGCTCAACTGTGTCCTTGATCTCATTTCTATCTGATTTCATTAACTGCTCTACAAAGACTGCTCCATCTGCATACTCAAGCTGTTTTAATACTTCTGTATTATTGGAGATCAGACCATCTGTGCAGGTAACTGTCATTCCAAGCTCACTGAGTTTCTCTGCCAGATCCTCTGCATATTCTCTGGTTTCCTCTCCGTTACTTTCATAAACTGTAAGCAATAGATGTTGCATATTCTTCTGTTCTGCCAGCATAGCAACTTCATGGCTGATACGCATTAATAAGATTTCTGTATCCTCACTCTTTCTTCCATGTGCAAACCAGGAATCAATCCATCTGTCTATCCTATTCCCTTTTTCAGCCTTCTTATTCTTAAGTACCATTCCAAATACCGGAAGATTTGTAACTGCCTTCACTTCATCTGCATCTTTAACAGTCTGTGTCATAATATAAATGACTGCATACCAACAAACTGCTAGAAACATACCTGCAAAAAGTCCTATCAGAATATATTTGATATTAACATACTGTACGGTTGGAGTTATTGCTGTTTCAACTCCCTTATGATTTTCCTGAACCTTCTCTTCTTCAATCGGTTTTACAAGCAGATTATAATAGGTCATCTGATCTTCTGTAAGTCCTGCTGATGCGTTCTGCATAGCAGAGTATGCACTGCCTACCGCATCAATTGCATCTGACTTCTTCTCATTAATCTCACCATCGCTTGACATATAGTATTGCTCTGCAACTGAATTCACAATAAACTGTCCAAAAGTCTGCTGTAACTGTTGCGTGTAAACCTGCATACGCTCTTTAATAATCTCAGCGATCCGTTCGCACTGCTCCTGGTCTGTTGCATAAATCCGAATATTCAGTATTCCAGAATTCATCCCCTGCACCATCAGCACATCTGTGTGTGATGCATTCAGGGTGTCCTCAATTCTGATCAGTTCTCTTACAGATGTATTCGCATATTTTTCTCCGAAGACAGATGCAACTGCTGTACATGTGCCCTCATCCAATAATGCATTCTCATACATTGCAAGAATATTGACCATTTCTTCTTCCGCAGCATCTTTCTTCACCTGATAACTCAGCATCTCTGTCGGAATCTCATTCGGGCTCAGCTGCATCACTGCAGAATTCTCAAGATATTGTTCATTATCACGATATATCTCTGAATTATAAGAGTACATTCTATAAGCAAGTTCTACCTGCTCAATCTCATCATCTGTTAAAGCAGTTTTGATCTCCTCAACTGCTTTCTTCGTGCTCTTCTCCTGCACTTCGCCTGTTGCTGCCACTTCTGCCATGTTCCTTCTCACGGAATATAAGTTGGCTGCCACTGCAAAAATCAGCATCATTACGATGATGCTTCGCCATTTGCGTAATATATAGTGCAGTAATGTCGTTAAATCAATCTGTACCTCTTCTTCGTTCATGATTATCCTCTCATCCTTTGATTTTTCGCTAAGTGGTATTATAGCATAGAACTATGGTTGTGCAAAGGGATATTGTGTGGCATTCATATATTCTTAAGGATTGTAATTGTCTACACCATACTCCACTGACTATTCAAATGTTTTATTTCCTGCATTGTCCACGGTACATCCAGTTGTTCATAGTACTGTTTTTCAATATTAAAAATCATATTATTACAACAGCCCTTTACCTTCTTGTTGTCCGTCTGGTCACGTAAATTTCCAAGTTTTTCAAGGACAAACTCTGCTTCACCAGAAGCAACATTCTGCAATGCCTTATAAACACTATCATACAGCCCGAAAATTTCTCCATCCCTAAATCCATCCCTGAAACATAATTCCATCAATTTTGTAAGAATATCCAAGCATGCCGGATTATCAACCCCTGCTATCTCCTCCGTCATTCCGGCTATTGTATTTTTTCCATTATAATCCGGGATACTATTTTTCTCACTGGCAATCTCATAATATAGAAGCAGTGCTTTTTCTGGATATACATTAAGCAAAGTCCGCAAATACTTTGTCTTCCCCTCACTCTTTGTTGTCTCTTCTAACAATCTTTCATTTACCTCTACGTTATTAAGTTCTGCTGCTTTCTCAGCAAAAATGTCTAACATTTCTTCATCTGCTTTTCCCAGATACTTCTCAACCAGATACTCTCCTGTCATTATTTTCTGTAGATATATAAAACATTGTTTTCTGTCATATTGCTTACATTCTCTATCTTCCAGAATACGCTCAGCAATCTCCATGCCAGCATCCGTTTTATACTTTTCACACCATTCAATATATCTTTCAGCCATGGAACCATAGAGAACCTGTTCTTCTGCAATTTTCTTCAGCTGCATAACAATCTCGTGTTCTGATAAACGACTACAAATATATCCGTGCAGACTTCCCTTTTTTTCATCTTCGCATCTTCGATTCTCTTCGTGCAAAAAAAATCTCGGCAAAAGAATCATGTGTTTTATAAATTCGTTAGGAACATCTATATCAAATTTGACTATAAAATAGCACGCATAAGCTAATCTATAAGTGTATGTTGTTGTTCCATTCTTGTCACTACACAATTCCTTATCCCATTTGATCGCTGATATCTGCTTTTGTACATAGTCTTCAATGTACCCCAGCTGCTGATCTGACAGGTTAGTTTTCTGTGTTTTTATATGCTGATGAATCTCACCTATCGAGAAATTTTCCCAATCCACTATTTCTGTAAATTTTTTTACCTTATCATCCTGAAATCTGACATTTTGAATAGCCTCTGCCAGTTCTCTTAAATCTTCCCTGTCTGTACGATCATGCACATGAACCCAATCAATTTCTTGATAAGTCTGTTCCATTCCCATAATATTCACGAAATCGTCTACTAACTTTTGAAATTTTTCTTTTTCAAATAATGCATCAAAATAACTTTTCTGTTCTCTTTCCTGTTTTTCTCTTATCTGTTTTTCTCTTATCTGTTTTGCCCGCTCCTCTAGTTTTGTATTATCCTCTGGATATGCAAAACTTTGGAATTCATGTAAAATCGTATCATCTGAATAACTGCTCACAATCCTTTGATGTTCCTGCTCTAAAAGATTTTCTTTTTTCCAGAAACGAAGTATTGTCTGTATCGTCCTTTTATCATATATCAACGCCGCCACATCGAATACTTTTTCTGTGTCCTCAAGAATAGCGGTTTCTTCCTTCTCGTAAATATAACCAATCTGTTCTTCCAGTTTTTCAAATACACCCGAAATATAATAGATCAATTCATTATTTCTATTCTCAGACATCTCCACTATCAATATCAATAACTCATGAACAGCCTTATATCCTGTAAGAACACCTAAAAGCTCCTCTGCTGTATGCTTTATCATATAATGATCCAGTCTTCTGTTATACTTTACGAAACATTTCAATAGAAATGGTACATGCACATTACTCCGCTGTGAATAATTAATAAACATAAGCAAACCATCTACGATATCTTCCGGCAATCCTTCTATATCTGCAAAATGTTCAAACAGCTCACGCTCCACCTGTTCTGTATACAACACATCTATTGCAAGTGTTTTCAGAAGATTCTTACGAACATAAATCGTTGCACTCTCATCAAATATCAGTTCTGTAAACACAGACCGTGCCCTACTCTCATATCCGCAAAAATCTTCCATCTGCATCAGTAAAGTTGTTGCATTATCCTGGCATCTGTCATGTTTTGGTTTTTCTATTGAATCCAACAAATAAGATATAGATAAAGGATTATGTGCCATATGCACCATTACATCCATATCATTTCTTCTGGAAATCCATGTATAATCATCATTGATCTTTTCAAAAATAGAAATGAATAATTTCTGTTTGTCTTCCATCGACATCCGTTCGTCTTCATACTGGAACAAAATAGATGGATCATGCTCTAAAATCCATGAATTAATCCGACCTGTCGTGTCCAAAAGACTGGCAAAAGAAAGAACATTATACCAGGATTCCTTTATTCTGTCCCTATTCTTCTCATAAGTAACAAGTTCCAGTATCTTCTCTACCGGAAAACTGACCAGATATTCTGCTGTTACATATTCTTTGAAATTATTATGTGTAAACTGCCAGCTTCCATCCGGCATTTTCTTCCAGATACCTGAAAAGCGTATTAACTTATTCTCTTCTTCTGTAACTATCTCCTGCAATTCTGATTCTGTCAACTGCTTTGTTTTCATCAGCTGCATTGTCATTCCAATTCTCTGTAATATTATCCTGATCTGCCGCTCTTTTACCTCCAGTTCTTCTTTTTGTTCAAATTTCAGCATATCACGATCCATGCTTATTCTGATCAGGCGTGGCATCAAGTCTTTCAATTCTGGCAGAGAACCTTCTTCTTTAAAAATTTCTACAAGGTGGATAAAAAAGAATGGAACTTTTAACTGTTCCGTTAATTTTCTCATTTGAACCTGTTTCCAGAATACGGTCTCATCCACCTCTGATTTTCTTAGATACTCTGAGATGTCTTCTCTTAAGATTGGGAAAATTGCATATTCCTTAAACTGGTTCAATGATCCCTCCTGCCCTTTTCCTCTCGACAGGTGATAGAAATTATTTCTTGTAGAAATCACAATTTTCTGATCAGGATGTTTTCTCACATATGAATCCAATTTTCTATGAAAACTATTTATATCTGCGATCTCGTCATAGCCATCCAAAACAAGTACGGAATTTTCTATTTTATAATCAAAATTCCATTGAGTTATCAATCCCTCAATGTTCTCATTGCTATAAGTATTCAATGGTATGAATATCGGTGGTGTATTCTGTTCACATAATACTTGTGCCAGCTTCTCAAGCTCAGTTGTCTTGCCTGCTCCTGCCTGTCCAAGCAATACTACACGTTTTTCTTCATTGACTACGTCATATAATGTTTTTCGTAATGGCTTTACTACATTTAAATAGCGTTCGTCTTTCCCGATGATTTCCTCTGCTTTTCCTACATATCTCTGTATGTAATCTTCTGATACTTTGTCTTGTAGTTCTTCTCTAATTACAGATATGTATTCTTCATTCTGATTTTCACATGGCAAATATGTTTTCTCAGTTACACTGTCTACACACTGTTGCAATAACTCTATAATTTTCTCCAAAGAAGCCTCTGTTCTGTCTGCATATTCTTTTTCTGCCTTATACCGAATCTTCCCGTCTATTGTCATATGATCTGTAATGTACTGATTCATGTATGTGATCAATTCAACAGTCTTTCTTTTCGCTTCTTCACGTTCCTCATAATCCATTCCCTGAATATCAGAAACAGCAGAAAGAATTTCTTCCTGCTCTTGTAAAGAAATAACTTCTAAACTGCCCATATCAGAAAAAGCTTGTCTCGCCCTATCTATGACCCGTTCGACAATCGGCTTATCCGCCGTCACTTTCAGAAAGCTGTCTTCTGATGTTTTCTGATGTTTTTTAATATCGGCATAGACTCCTTTTCCAGTTTCATAAAGAGTTGCTGCAGATGCCAATCCCCCTAAACCATCTAATAGAATTTTTGTTAAAATACTCATATATTAATACCTGTTCCATTTCATTTTTAAGAGTAAGCACATAGCTCTTTCATCAGCTGCATTGCAGTCTGTGCACTCTGATTCCATTTCAATTCTACAATCAGTGCCGGATAATCTGCTCTGTATTCAGGCTTTGGCAGATATACAAAATCTGCAAATCCACGCCCTGTTGGCAATTCTCTGACTGGCTTAAAACAGCATTTCATTCCATGGCTGGGTTTCAACTGCCATAGTGAGTTCCTGACGAATCTCTTCGTTTGGAATAAACGCAGTCCTGGTATACTGTTCATAGCCAAGATATCCATCATACCAGCGTTTGACTTCATCAAAATTCTGATGATATTGTTCTGCCAGCCTTTCCACTTCCTCCTCTGTAAAACCGATATATGGTGACAGACTGCCTGCACTTTGCGGTCTGCAACAGCATCTCTGATCAACACGTCCCATCGCATACTGTTCAGATGATATTTCCAGAGCTTCTTCTGCGGAACGCGGTCAGCTGAACGCACCATTGTCCAATCTCTTGTAGAGAAGCAGAAAACTATCACCTTCCCAAAGAAGACCCTTGATACGGTTTGTTTTCTTGCCACAAAACAGAAAGAGCGTGTTTTTATCGTAAGGATCGAGCTGAAAACGAAACCGGATCATCGTTGCCAAACCATCTATGCCCCGGTGCAGATCCGTATAGCCGGCTGCAAGGTAAATCTTTTTTAACCCGACTGTATCATTCAGCATGGACTAATACCTCCAGAATACTTCGGATGATATCTGCTGAAGTATGGTTATAAACTTCAAGCACCAGTCCTTTGGAGTTGCGAAGAACGGCTACCGGTTTAACATCGCTGGAATCTATTGAGGGCATTGCTGTCGGTAATGCTGCTGGTATTGGGAGTTCCACAAAAGCTGGTTCTGAATTACAAGCTTCCAGGCATGCTTTTCTAACCCGGCGTAAGCGATAGTAATAATTCGCTTTGGTAATGCCATGTTCATTGCACCTGATTTCTGCTTTCATATCTGCGGGGCGGCTCTGGCATTCAAATTTAATTAATCCTGCATAGACTCTCTGTGGCTTAAATTGTGCTTCGAGTATTCTTTCGAGTTTTTTTCTAGAAATAACTCGAAAGAAACTCGAAACAATACTATTATTTCATAGTCTGGTAATATACGAAATTTTATTCCAAATTTTTTCCCAACTGCTATAATAGCTTCAATCACCAAAATATAGCCATCACCTGCTCATATTTTTCCTTGTAAATCTCTTTGCTTTTGTCTGATAAAATATTATCTTTTACAATATATTTAAATCTATCCGGCTTGTAATCGAGTTTTACCATAAACCTCAACTCAATTATATCCCCAACCACTCTCCAATCCTGCATAACATTTCATTTCAATTGAGTGGCAATTGAGTTGTTTATAAAGCAAAACTCAATTATCACTCAATTCTTTTAAACATAACATATCTAGCTGCAGGTCCTTTACCTGTTAAAGTAATCAGGCCCTCACTCCTCATTTTATCAATGACACTTCTCGCCTGCTGCTTAGTAAATCCACACATCTCCTGTATCTTAGCAGATGTTATCTGATCATTTGTCTGCAGATATTCTAAAATCATATTTTTAGCCTTGATATACTGGACTGTTTTATCTCTTGTATATTCCACGTCTGATTTTAATGCCTCATATACCTTAGCTGTGAGCATATATTCTTTGCCAACAATCTCTATCAGACCGCTGTTAACCAGCTCATTGCACGACTTTTTTGTTTCATCCAACGATTTTTGGACTTTTCTTGATAGTTCTGACAACTGTTCTTTCCTGTTGTCCATTAAGTCTCTTAATATCATCATTTCAGCCAAAGGCATAATTTTACTATTTTTATCCTGTACTTCGGTAATAAACTTAACAAATTCTGTGTTATCTATTGCACTGAATATTGTCAAAGAAACTGCATCATTAAACGATCTGTATCTTGGATAAGGCTTGCCCATTGAAACCATGTCCTTAAAGATGATATCTACTCCCTGACCGGTTCTCTGAACATATTTCAAATTTTGCAGTGTCTCTGCTATCAGCTTATTCCTTGGTATAGATGGATGCGTTATGATATTGTCCTCTGTAATTCCATCAAGGAATCCGCCTGGATTTTCAATAACTACTCGGTCCGGATATTGTTTTACATAAACTGCAGCATTGCTCTGATAGTCTCTATGAGACAACGCATTGAGAAGTGCTTCCTGAAATACTCTCTCTGGAAAATCTTCCACCTCAAGTCTGAATAATCCTACCTGAATATTCTCTATCTTACTGTATGCTTGTACTCTCTCGGTCAACTTATCAATGATGCTTATTAATGGCAGCTTCAAATCAAGTCTTGCATCGTATTCTTCTAAATTATCAGCTGAATAATGTAAATATATAACTTCCGCCTGCGGTAACAATCTTTGAATTGAGGTTTCTTTTCCCACAAAGAGCAGACCAGCAATAGTCAGACGTTCTACATCTCCGTCATATTTTATGAGCTGTAAGTCTCTCAAAAAATCTATATCATCTAAATCTGGTAATGTAGATTTAGAATCCCTGACTCTTAGTTTTTCCTTCACACTATACACTTCTAACTTATTTATGTCATCCAGAGTACTTTCTCCTATAATTCTGCCTGAAAAATCCGGATTCTGTACAGAAGAATAAACATTGCTCAACTCATCCGGATATGCAGGTTTTGAATTTCTACCTAATCTCTTCAGACATCTGCCCTCTGTAGTGGTATATGTCTTTCCATCAGCTTTAACTGATATTGCAATAACGAGTTTTCCTTGATACTCGAAGTCTGATATTTCTGTAAATAATGGTGGCACAGTTCTATCATAAATTCCCTCAATAATACGCTGACCATCATAATTCCTATCCCACCCTTAGTATTAGCAAATGCAATTAATTCATCAACCGCAAGAGAAATAATTTCTTTTATATTTCTTGCATTTATCCAAGACTTAAATTCAACTGTATCAGTTTCCTCTTTATCTAATATTTCCTTAAATTCTTCTTCAGTCATTAGCGTTACACCTTCTTTCCCAATAAACACTCATATCTAATTTACTAATCTCTTGATTTTAATTTGCATGATGTTGGTGTTTGTTTTCTGTTTCAAAGACGAAAGAATTAGCATTCATACATTATAGTAGAATATATTTTTAAATATACAATGACTCCATCAACTCTTGTATCTCCTGTTGCTCAATCCTTTTCTTCCATCTTCGTATATTCTCTTGTATATAGCATTTATCATTTGAATCATCTTTTAACTGTTTGATTACATCCGGCTCGTTGCAGGATCCATTAGTTTTTTGTGCTTCAATAGCAAGGGATTTGGGTAGAATAGGATTTCTCTTAATTTTAATCACTGTTCTTGCATTAAACATACCAGGCGTCTGTATTCCATTTATTTGATATACAGTTTTTTCTAACTCTGTATACCCATTCTTCTTTATTTTGATCACACATCCAAACATAAACACCTGTGTATAACTTATATTCTTTATCGTTGCCGCAATAAAAGGTATCCCCCATTTTTTCATACTTCATTAACATTTAATTTATTTTAAGTTTATCACTGCACAACACTATTAGCAAATATTTTCTCTTTCACCTTTTCTTCGTTTGTAGTTTGTTTTCGTAAATACAAAGTCCCCTCTCAGGAACTTCGTATTCATCTCATATTCTATTCTCCCAGATACTCTTCTTTCAACCTGTCAATTACCTCAAATGGGAAACATTCCGCACCTCCATCCGGGATTTCTTCCAGCTTTGCAATGAATTCTTCCACCAAATCCCTTGCTTCCATACTATGTTCTCCATCTTTTGGCATGTGTCTGACATACCAGATCTGATCATAGATTTCTATCTGGGAAATAAGCATTTCAACATCTTGCAAAATAGTCTCTTACAAAATACTGTTAATAACCTCAACCATTTCTCTTACATACTTCCTGCAAAATTCATCCGAATCAGCCTCCGCCATTACACGGATCACAGGTTCTGTGCCGCTCTCTCGTAAAATGATGCGTCCGTTTCCAGCCAGTTCTTCTTCGATCTCCTGCTTTTTCTTCTGCACAGCCGGATTCTCTGTCACTGCCTTCTTATCAGAAACTCTCACATTCTCAAGATACTGCGGATACATCTTCATTCCTTCACATAAAGCATGAAGACTCTGCTTCTTCTCCAGGATCACTTCCATGAGCATAATCGCTGTGAGCATTCCATCACCGGTCGTTGCATGTTTGCTGAAAATAATATGCCCACTCTGCTCACCACCAAGTACATAGCCATGCTCAACCATAGCTTCATTCACATACTTGTCCCCGACTGTGGTTTTCAGATAATCAATGCCGGATTTCTCTAAAGCCTTGAATAATCCGAGATTGGACATGATGGTTGCGACTACTGTGTTGCCTTCCAATCTGCCATTTTCTTTCAGATACTTTCCGCATACATATAAAATATAATCTCCGTGGATTTCCATTCCGGTCTCATCCACTGCGATGCAGCGGTCCGCATCTCCATCAAATGCGAAACCAACGTCAAGTTTATTCTCCAAAACAAACTTCTGAAGATTTTCAATGTGTGTAGAACCGCAGTCTTTGTTGATGTTCAATCCGTTTGGCTCATTGGCGATCACATATGTTTTGGCTCCAAGTGCATCGAATACACTCTTTGCTATGGATGAAGTACTTCCGTTGGAGCAGTCTAAGCCAACTCTCATATTCTTGTATGATCTTGTTGCCAGTGAAATAAGATATCCGATATAACGGTTTCTTCCGATTGCATAGTCTGTTGCAGTTCCTACTGCCTCTCCTGTTGCAAATGGAAGTTCTTCTCCGATGCCATCTATGTAATTTTCCATCGCTTCTTCGATATCGGAAGCAATCTTGTGTCCATTTCCGTCTATGATCTTGATACCATTATCATAATATGGGTTGTGACTGGCCGATACCATGATTCCACAATCAAAATCTTCTGTCCGGACAACATAGGCAACACTTGGTGTTGTCGTTACGTGTAAAAGAAATGCATCTGATCCGGATGCAGTGATTCCGGCAACTAAAGCGTATTCAAACATATAGCTGCTTCTTCTGGTGTCCTTTCCAATGACGATATGCCCTCTGTGTTCTCTGCTGTAATACCAGCCTAAATATCGTCCGATCTTGTATGCATCATCTGCTTTTAATATTTTATTGGCCTCGCCGCGGAAGCCGTCTGTTCCAAAGTATTTTGACATGAATGTTTCTCTCCTGAATATCCTTTATTCGTAATAGCTATAGTTTTATTGATAAACATAACTTTCTTCATTATGTCTTCAATTTTTTTTAATCGTTTCTTTATCCTACAAATCATAAAACTCATTCGCAGGCTTAAGTTGTATCCTATCCCCATCAATACCTGCATCTATAAGACTCTGTCTCATCATATCCTTTTTAGTGGAATCAAACCATACAATTGTCCAATTAACATTTTTTCCACTTAATAAATCAATGTTACTAAAATATGGCATATCTATTCCTGTTATCGAATGCCCTGCCACAATTATCTCTGAAATATTTTCATTTGCAATTCTCTGCAACTTATACATATAACGATTGTATCTTTAAATGTTGTTCTATAATAATCTTTTACTACTCTGCAAATACTTATCTCTTTTTCGTTATAGTGTTCTTCTGCTCTCTTTTGTTTTTCTTCTATAGCATCTATTCTGGCTATATTGCCATGCCCCACGTATATCCTCTGAGTGAACCATGTATGTGTATAACAGATGCATCTGATATTCCGTAAACATTTTCAAGAGTCGCAGTATAATTAAAATTAATATATAAATCTTTATCAGATTTATGAATCATAGATACCTTTGGATTTTTTTCTTTTCGTTCTCAGACATATTGGGATAAATGGAATAATGTTGTTCAAAAGCATGAAGGGAATCGCAATCTCTCCGTTCAAGATAAGTTCTAAAATCCCAATATTGTGTTGGCAATTTATGAGCTATGTCAAATCCATTTCCTATGATATACCGCTTCACGATTTATCCCTTTCTGTTAGTCTTTATTAATTTATAATCCAGACTTCAAATCACCATAACATTATAAAATTGTTGCATTATCGCAACCGCCCATGGTTCAGTTACAGTTACTTAGTTGAAAACAACTATTACTAATCCTAATTTTTTACCATTCTAAAATTTGAAAAAAAGAAATCAGTTTATATTGTCATTTTCCCCTATTATCAAAACTGCCTTTTTATAAATTTGTATACCAATTCTACTCTCAACCAATCCACATAAAGTACCAATCACAAATGCAGGCTTAATGTCAGTAAATGCTGTTCCCATATCTACACTTCCTATTTTCACATCAACAATTCCAACATTCATCAATAACGTAAAAATTATTGCTGCTACTGAAATATAAATAAGACGAATAACCGGAGTCATTTTATCCTTTTCTAATGATGCCAAGTCCTCAAATTTAATTTCAAATTTTCTTGCCCCAAAGGAAATCCATGTTCCAGCTAAGGCTCCGATCACAATGCAGAGAGTAGGGATACACCAAACCCAACCTGTTACATAAAAACAAGTCCCCAATATTATGCTCATTAAACCACCTAACATAAGAGCATCAATGCCCAGTACTTGCATATAGCGATTTTTGATACGTTTTCCTTCTACTAGTATTTCATCCTTTAATTAACTCGACTTTTTGACAGGAAGTGTATCAACAACGATTTCTTCCGATACATCAATGTCATCAAGATTATATTTCCAACGGAACACAATTGGATTTTCATTTATTTCTTCAAAATATTTGTAGATACGATTAGTAAGTTCATCTTTGGATTTTACACGAATGCCTCTGAGCATCTGACGTGTCATTTTGCTAAAGAAACCTTCAACCATATTGAGCCATGAGCCATGTTTCGGAGTAAATACAAATTCAAATCTTCCCGATACTGTAGCAAGGTATTTTCTGGTTGCTTCAGATGTATGGACTTTAAGGTTATCAAGTACTATGCGGATTTTATCCTCTTTTGGATACTTGTCATCTAACAGCTTCAAAAACTCAATATATTCCTTACTGCTGTGTTTATCTCTTACAAGTGGAATTGCTTCTCCTGTTTGGAGATCAATTGCAGTCAATAATGAAAGAGTACCTAAACGTTTGTATTCATAATCTCTGCTGATTGTAGAATGCTTTTTATCTGGCATTAAATCAGGTGATGTTGTTGCAATCGCTTGTATTCCTGGCTTTTCATCATAAGAGAGTACATGAACCGGCATACCATCAGATACAATGATCTCCCCGGCATCATCGAACTGCATTTCAAGTTGTTTAAACACTAACAGAACATTATGCATTTTGGAGTCGAAATCAGGATCCCGGTTTTCGCAATAATAAGTAATCTTATGAGGCTTTATATTGGCTTCATCAAGAATCGTATTTATTGTACTTTTATGGATTGTGGACAATCTTGTATACCCAGCTGCTTCAGCAGTTTTGTTGATATGCGAAGTCAATTTTGCATATGTCCAGGTTTCAGCAGCATAGCCAAAATCAATCGGTTTCTGGCAGGCAATGTTAATGATCCAAGCTTTTTCTTCGTCGGTAATCTCAGCATTTCTGCCACGACCAGGAGCATCAAAGAGGGCATTTTCAACACCACCTTCTTTGAATTTTTTCAAGCAAAGCATGACGCTGCAACGATTGAGACTAACTTTGTCAGCAATCGCATCTATTGATACAGCATCCGCACGCAGCAAGAGAATTCGTGCTCTTGTGACTGTTTGAGCCTGAATAGTTCTGGCACGAGTTTGAAGTTCAAGATATTCTTTTTCTTCGTTGCTAAGTTCGATAGATGATGCTTTTTTACCCATGATAATGTCCTCCAAAATCTTAATAAGAACATTATAACACAGAAAATAAATATAGTCGAGTTATTAAAAAGATATTATACTAGTAGTTGTTTACATAGTAGTTCTTTCTAAAAATGTCATCTCTCTCGATTCCGTCTCTTTCAAAAAAATAAGAGCAGGACACATACCCGCTCTCACTTCGTAATCTTTTTACTTTGCAAATTTTATGCTTGTACACCAAGAACCTTACTTGTTGTGTGCCATTCCGTGGATATTGAATGCATTACTTAAATCTCTCCGGCAGAATTACAAATATATTGACATATCTTTCTGGCTTGATTATATTAAGACTATTGATTAAAGATTTTCATTTTCTGATGCAGATTATAAAAAGATGGTGAGACTTAGGGTGAGACCTAACAATGTCGACGCCTCAAATCCTTTATTTTTCTGGCTTTGCGCTATTGGGGTAATGTTCAAGTCCCATCTCCTGCATTGATACATTTATTGAAAAGCCTTGAGAATAGTTATCTCAAGGTTTTCTTTTTATTGAAACAATAGAATGTTCGCGGAGCGTGCATTCTATTGTTTCAATAAAACACATTAGATGTTATAATATAGTCATAAATTCAGGAGGTACACACTATGCCATTACCAAAAGAATCTTCTTACACAACAGATTATATATTCTCTCTTCCGGAAGGGCAGAGAGCGGAACTGATTGATGGTGTTGTTTATGATATGGCACCACCAAACCGGCTTCATCAGGAACTCGTTTCAGAACTTCACTATAAGATTACTGATTATATCAAAAAAAACAACGGTGCCTGCAAAGTTTTTCCAGCCCCATTTGCCGTTTTTCTAAACGCGGATGACAAAACTTATGTGGAACCGGATATCAGTGTTATTTGTGACAAATCCAAGCTGGATGACCGCGGATGTGTCGGTGCACCGGACTGGATCATTGAAATTGCATCTCCAAGTACCAAACGCACGGATTACGGTGTGAAATTATTCAAATATCGCTCTGCTGGTGTGCGTGAATACTGGATTGTAAATCCTCTTACGAGAACAGTGAATGTCTATGCTTTAGAAAAAGAAGAATTAAATGATCAATACAGTTTTGACGATGACATTGCGGTATGTATTTATGACAATTTGACTATCAATATTACAGAGTTACTAAAACAATAAAAAACTGCTTAGGCAAAACGGATGACTCCGTTTTGCCTAAGCAGTTTTTTATTCATTTACTTCATACAGATAACTCTTGCCTTGTTTTCCAACCCGAACGACGATTTCAAGGTCTGTTAAGATCAGAAGAACGGTCTGCGCAAGCCGCACCGGGATTTTGGCGTGCTTTGCAAAATCTTTTGCAGTAAATTGTTCCGGCAGATCATATGGAACAAACTGCATGTAATCTTCCCTTCGGTCGATACAGACTTCCTCTGCAAACTTTACCGGAATGCGGTCGTACCGCTCACTTCCCTTTTTCTTATCCCTGCTCCATCCATTTAAAAGGCGGTACTCCTCCATATCAAGCAGCGCCAGTTTTAAATGCAGATTTGGATTTGATAAATAAGGGCGGATCTTATAGAGCTCAATAAATGCCATATAGGGATTTCCGGTCTTTGGTGACTTGCGTTTCGGTGAAGTCTCCCCGGTTTCCTCGTCAATCCACGACAGCCACTTGATATGGGGAATTGGATAAACGATCGTGACCGGATATAGTGGCAGAAAAGCGTCAAGCTTCCGCCGCATTTTATTAAATGCCCTTGTCTGGATCTCGATGATCTCCTGCCCGGTGTAGATGTCTGCCACAAAATTTTCAATCGGAATCTCATGCATATCCGTGTCCGGTGCATAATAATTCTTCATGACTGCATGCACTGTTTTTTCGGATAATGTACCGATTCCCTGCCGCATTCTCTGGCTTCCTACAATTTTATTTTTTGTATGATCAAATAAAGTTTTATCGATACACAAGTTTTCGACCTTTCAATTTTTTTATCCTGTAAGGCAGTTCGTAAATCTTCTATTTTTCCGGATGCTTCATATTTTTCAAAATATCGAAACAGTCAAATGTTGCAAAATAATCATCCGGTGTCTCTGCACGACGGATGAGCTGTGTGGAGCCATCTTCTTTTAGCAGGATTTCTGCGGAGCGGAGTCTGCCGTTATAATTGTAACCCATGGAAAATCCGTGTGCTCCTGTGTCATGGATCACGAGCAGATCACCCATATCAATCTTCGGAAGCATGCGGTCAATCGCAAATTTGTCACAGTTTTCACAAAGAGAACCTGTCACATCGTATTTGTGATCGCATGGTTCATTTTCTTTTCCCATGACCGTGATATGATGATATGCACCATAAATTGCCGGGCGCATAAGGTTTGCAGCGCAGGCATCCACACCAATGTACTCTTTGTAAGTGTGTTTCTCATGGATTGCTTTTGTCACAAGACAGCCATAAGGTCCTAACATGAAACGTCCCATTTCTGAATAAATGGAAATATCGCCAAGTCCCGCCGGAACTAAGATTTCCTCAAATGCTTCTCTGACACCCTCTCCGATCACACGGATATCATTTGGTGTCTGATCCGGACGGTAAGGGATTCCCACCCCACCGGAAAGGTTGATAAATTTAATATCGCAGCCTGTCTTGTCCCGAAGTTCCACCACAAGTTCAAACAGCTGACGCGCCAGCTTTGGATAGTATTCATTCGTAACGGTATTGCTCGCTAAAAATGCATGGATACCAAAGTATTTTGCACCTTTTTCTTTTAAAATTTTAAATCCTTCAATGATCTGTTCATGGGTAAATCCGTATTTTGCATCTCCCGGGTTATCCATGATCCCATTGCTCATTTTAAATACACCGCCCGGATTGTAACGGCAGCTGATGGTCTCCGGGATATGTCCGATCGTCTGCTCTAAAAAGTCAATGTGTGTAAAATCATCCAGATTAATGATGGCACCAAGTTCATCCGCAAAAGCAAATTCTTCCGCAGGTGTATCGTTGGAGGAAAACATGATATGCTGTCCGTCAAATCCCTGGGAATCTGCTAACATCAGCTCGGTTAAAGAAGAACAGTCGCATCCGCAGTCGTACTCTTTTAAAATGTTTAAAATAAATGGATTTGGAGTTGCCTTTACCGCAAAATATTCGCGGAAGCCCGGATTCCATGCAAACGCCTCTTTCACTGCTTCCGCATTCTCACGGATTCCCTTTTCAACATATAAATGAAATGGTGTCGGGTATTTTTTCACGATCTCATCTAACTGTTCCTTTGTTACAAATGGTTTCTTTTCCATAAATTCTGCCGCCTTTCGCCATGTATTTTCCTATAGTCTTATCCTGCTGCTATCTGGATTCAGTACTTTCCCTGCTGTCTGTGATATATTGCTCGATCTGTTCATCCAGATAAACATTAAATTCCTGCATGAACTTCAAGATCGTATCCGTTTCCTCTTTGGAATAGCGGGACAAAAACTGCATGTCACGCTTCTCCCACTGCTTATGACGTTTTTCATGTTCCTTAAAAAGAACCTTGCCGCGCTCAGTCAATTTAAAATATACTTCTTTTTTATTTGTCTCCAACGTGTATTTTTCGATCAGACCTTTTGCAAGAAGTTTTTTCGTCATCTTGCTGATCGCACCACGTGTCATCTGCATCTGTTCTGCAATTTTGGTGACATTTGGCAGTTCCAGACGTCCAATATTATCAATACAATGTGTCTCCGAATAACCATACTCATCGAGACACTGGCTTTCTGTCAATTTTGAAAGCATATCCTGATGCTCTAACATAAGAGCGATTTCCTGTAACAAACGTTGTTGTTCTTTCATAGCTCCACCTCGTTTTGTTTCCATGTCAACATTTATCATACCCAATATATCGCATTGATAATTTTATGTCAATGTCTCCAAGGCAAATTTTTTCTCATGAGTTTGCTTTGAAAAAGTTTCTCAGCTGAATGGAAAAAGTGATTGACATTTTACCTAAATTCGCATATAGTCTTTATGAAGAAACGAAGTTTACAACCGTATGGCTCATTGCCTAAGCGGGCTGCTCGTTTCTTTTTTTGTGCGCACAAAATCATATAAATATAATTTTCCATCCTCATCTCTTCTTACAAGCATTTTTGCAGAATATATATGATATCCTTCAAGTTCTCCATTTTCATCATATTTTGGTATGCCAAATCTTGTATCATAACGATACCAGCCTTTCTTTGCTTTCGCTTTTTCATTAGCCCCCTTCAACCTGATTTTATCTTTGGAATGGCAAAATTCATCTGGAAAATCGTTACCAATATAGATTTTTTCGCATGTTTCCAGAATCTCATATGTGTTTCCAATATACTCCTTTAAATATTCCTCAATTTCATTCCAGTCAATGTTTCGCCTTGATTTAAATCTTATATCATTTATCAACACAATGCTTTTATTATTTTCATCCTGAATAATATGTATTCTCTGATCTTTCTTACTGCTCTCTAACAGTATTTTATAAGCTAAAAGACGCAATACATATTCCGGCATTTTTCTTCTTCCAGCTTCCCACTCCTCTATAGTCCGCAATGGAATTCCCTGCTGTCTCGCAAACTCTGCCCTGTTAAATCCGGTGATATTTCTCAATTGTTTCATTCTTTCTGCTATCGTATACTGTTCTCCCATAATTCCCCCTAAAAATAATACCACTCATTGAGTGGTATTATTGTAACATATTCTATGTATAATTCAACTTATTTCACAGATTCTTCCGGAAAAACAGTTTTATATTATCTGTCTTTCCGGAGAGTTTTATCCATAAAAATGTGTATTTGCTTTTCCTTACATTGTCCTGGCAACAACTCTGATTACATTTGCCGCATTAAACTGTAAATCTGCTTTCGTGATTTTATATCCATCAATCTCTTTTCCCGTTTTAACCGCTTCTACAATATCATCGACATTTTTCTGGCATCCTGGCATCTGGATGTCATTGCCTGCATAAATACAGCCGGTAGATGCTGAGATTGGATAAGCTGGTTTGAATTTTCCGGTAATCATCGGCATATCCTGTGAGGTGAACCAGTCGGTCATCACTACTCCTTTAAATCCCCATTCGTCTCTTGCCATTCCCTGGATCAGATCATGGCTGTTTGCTGTATGGATACCGTTTAACAGGTTGTACGAAGTCATGATGGATAATGGCTGTGCTTCACGCACTGCAATTTCAAATCCCTTCAGATAAATTTCACGAAGTGCCCGCTCACTTACATGTGCATTGACAAAGTAACGGTTATCTTCCTGATTATTCACCGCAAAATGCTTGATCGTTGTTCCCTTGCCCCTGTGCTTCTGTACTCCTTTTGTCATTGCTGCCGCAATTTTACCGGAAACATATGGGTCTTCGGAATAATATTCAAAGTTACGTCCGCAAAGCGGATTTCTGTGAATATTTAACGCTGGTGCAAGCCACAGATCTACATGAAATTGTTCCATTTCTGAACCAACCATATCTCCAGCCTTTTCTACAAGTTCTGTGTTCCATGACTGTGCCAGTGCCCAGCCAATTGGAATTGCAGTACAATACTGATAATAATTATCCACTTCCTTCTCATCGATATTTGGATTAAATGGTGTGTATGCATCCCCCATCACCTCTCCACCTGGAAGAAGTGTTCCATCCTTTTTCGTCTTAAAATGTGGCTGCAAGCGAAGTCCGGCAGGACCATCTGCAAGTATCATATTCTTGATTCCTCTTGATTCTTTGCATACAGAAGAGGTATCTCCTGCTGCTCCAGGTACAGTGTATGATGCATTTCCAACAACTTCTCCTCCGTCAGCACGTAAAGTACCCACACAAAATTCTGCTAGCTCTTCCGTTAAAAGCTGCGCCACTAATTCTTCTACAGTTGCTTTTTCTGAAAGAATATCCTGCATGGTAATTTTCTCTGTCTTATCTGTATGGTATTCCTTCCGCATTCCCTGATAAACAACCGTTTTTTGTGCAATTGCTGTTGTGTCAAAGATTACTTTTTCTGCCTGATAACCAGCGGCTTCTTTTTTCTTTTCTTCCAATTTTACAGCATCCGGATGAATCTCATTCAGTGCGACATCCAGTGCAAACAAATTTTTTGCCTTTAATGTTTGTATATCTTCACAGACTTCTATAACTCCTGCAACTTTTGTAGAAGCCGAGCTATTTCCAACCCGGATGATATAGTCACCTTTTTCCAATATCCATGCTGCTTCTTTTTCTGAATAAGACGCCATCTGTTCTGCCTGATACTTTAAGACAATCTCTTCTGTTTCACCCGGTGCCAGCAATTTTGTTTTTTGGTACACTGCCAGCTCCTGATATGGCTTTTCCATTACTCCGCCGGCTGCACTATAATATACCTGAACAACCTCTTTTCCGGCATAAATTTTTCCTGTATTTTTTACAGTTACAGGAATCTGAATTTCATTCCCTTCCACACTTATCTTTCCAGCTTTTATCTCAAAATCAGTATAAGATTTTCCATATCCGAAACAGTACAGTGGTTTCACACCAAAGCTGTCAAAATAACGATATCCAACATAGATACCATCTTCGTACATTTCATCATGTACACTCTCATTATGACTGAATTTTGCGGAAGATGGATAATCCATATAATTTTCTGCCCATGTATCTGTTGTCTTTCCTGATGGATTTACTTTTCCGGTCAACACATCCAGAAGTGCATCTCCACCAAGATTTCCAAGCTGAGTCATCAGGAGAATTGCATTGACTCCCGCTATTGATCTCATTTCCGAAAGATCCATAACTCCGCCAATATTTAATACAACAATCAGTTTATCATATACCTCAGCAAGCAGATGAATGTTTCCTCTTTCGTGTGGATATAATCTGTAATCCCCTTCCTCATCAAACCGGTCTGCTCCTTCCCCGGAATTTCTGGCAATCACATATACTGCGGTATCTGTCTCTGACACATCAATGTCATTGATCGTGATAATCTCGCAGTCCGGTTCTTTGTAAGGGTGGTCAAACATTACTGCAAGTTCAGATGTCTGTTTTCTCGCTGCTTCCTCCTTCATCCACTGCACATAAGCTGCTTTCGCAGCGCTGGTATTCTGCTCCTGTCTGTCTAACCATGCAGTTGTCGTAACCTCAATTCCGGCATTTTGAAATCCCTGTTCAATGTTCACATTATTTCTTGTGTTTACATCTCCTGATCCCGTACCGCCTTTGATCGTCGCACGCGCTCCATTTCCGAAAAGCGCCACTTTTTTTGTATGAATTGGTAAAGCTCCATCGTTTTCCAGAAGTACCATACATTCCCCTGCAAGTTTTCTGGAAATCTGCGCATTTATAACTTCTCTCTCTTCAATCTCAGCTGTTTTCGATGCGAAAATTTCTGCCATATGTCAATCTCCTCCTGCTATCCTTCCTTTGCATTCTCATTATACTATTATTATCATTTTGATTGTTCTATAATTTGATGGTAAATTTTATGAAATACTTACAAAGTTTTATCCAATCAAGACTTTCTTTCCCTCAAATGCAAAACCATAATGTCTGATGTTCTCTGATGTGATTCCTCTTGCGGTCAATTCGGCATCGTATGCTTTTTCCTCAATCTGTGCAAGTGCAGCCTTCACAGTACCTTCCAGTGACTGCTCTGATTCTTAAAGTCATTCACTCTCTTTCACTTCCTCTATCTCTTTTCCAGTGTCTTTACCGTTTCCTTCATCCGTGGCAGACAGGCTGCAAAGAACATCTTATAACTCTCGCAGAAATAATTCTGGTATTTTCCTGTCAGTTCATTAAGATCACGGTTTCTCTGGCAGCCACCATGACAGATATGAAAATATTCACAGGTCTTGCATTCCTCATCAAGCAACAGTGAACGCTCTACAAATCCGATTTCTGTTCTTTTCGTATCAATTTCATCCAGTCGATTCTCATTAAAATTCCCTAATTTATAATCATCCAGCATATAAAAATCACATGGATAAACACTTCCATCTGCCTCCACGACATTCTGGACTCCGCATGTTCCTCTCTGGTCACAGGCTTCAGGCAGATATCCTAACAAAATTCCAATGTAATTCTCGAACTGGCGGATATATGGCTGCTTTCCCAATTTCCAGTCAGCATACCAGAGATTGAAAAGTTCGATCAGAAATTTTCCGTACTGCTCCGGCTTTAATGCATACTCATTCTCGCCATGTGCCTCTTCGAGCGGATCCAGACATGCAATATACTGCTGGTAATTCCATCCTTGTTTTTTATAGAACTCATAAATTTCTGTAATATTGGATGCCACTTTCTGATTCACAACAGTTAGGATATTGTATTCCACGCCATAATGACTCATCAGTTCTGCTGCATGACGTATGCGATCAAAAGTTGGTTTTCCATCTTTGGTGTGGCGATAGCTATCATGGATTTCTTTCGTTCCATCAACGGAAAGCCCGATCAGAAAGTGATTCTTTTGAAAAAACTCGCACCATGCCTCATTGATCAGATATCCATTTGTCTGAAGTGCATTATTCACGCGGATACCATGTTTATTATACTGCTTTTCAAATTCTACCACTTTTTCAAAAAAATCAATTCCGCGAAGCGTCGGTTCTCCACCCTGAAACGCATAACTGACCGCCCCCTCTGCACGGAGCATCGTCTTGCGGATCACATTTTTTAAGGTCTGTTCTGACATAAATCCATAAGATTCCTGAATCCTTTTCTGTGTTTCATCACAATAGAAGCAATAATCACATTTCATATTACACATCCCGGAAGATGGTTTCATCAGTACACTAATTGGCGGCATATGCTTTTCCTCTTTTTATTCTTACATAAATTTAAAAATGTTATAAATATTGATTACGATCATCAAGACCATAAGTGCGATAAACAGCTTGTCAACTGTCTTCTCATCAATTTTCTTATTGATCGCACGTCCACAGATTCCTCCGGCGATACCACCTGCAACCATAAGGATCAATACTCCGATCTGGAAATCCGGTACACTTCCTGAAACGATCGTTGAAACCAGGCTTGCAATCTGTGAGAAGAAAATAATGTACAGAGAATTTTCTGCTGCAATTTTTGTCGACATAGAGAAGAAGAAAAATAACACTACAAGGTTAATAGGTCCGCCACCAATTCCAAGGAAAGAAGACATAATTCCAAGAAATACACCAATAAGAACACACACACTTGCATTTTCTACTTTATAAGTCTTAATTTTCGCCTTATAAACCGTATAAATAAGTGTTCCAAGTGTTACGATCAAAAGACACAGTGCCTGAACTGCTCCTACCTTGTTTGGATCACTGCTCAAAGATTTCACATAAGAAAACAGCCATTTCCCGATCAGACCACCAACCGCTGCCCCTATTGCAAGCGGTAAACCGGTTTTCATGGAAACATGTGATTCTCCACTGATTTTGTTTTTCAAAACAGAATATGTTGTCATAGACAATACCGTACATCCTGACAAAAAGCTGATAGCTGTTACATCCAGCACTCCAAAAGAATCAAGTACCGGTTTGATGATCACTCCACCACCGATACCACAGATTGCACCAACAATGGATGCACCAAAGCATACAACTAAAAATATAAGATAAATCATTTCTCATTTCTCCTTTCAAACCCATCTGCAATTCTTCTAAGTAAGATCACTGCAAAAATTGATAAAATAAACTCTGAAACAAAACCTGCATAGGTTATTCCTGATGCCTGGAAAATTTTATTCAGGATCACGATCGCAGGTATCTCAAAGACAATCTTTCGCAGGATTGCAAAAACAAGTGCTGTTTTTCCCATTCCAACACTTTCAAATACACTGACTGCCAGAAAGTCGACCAGCATAAATGGCATACACATGCAGAAACCTCGCAAAAACATTGCACCGTATGTAATAACCTCTTCATTTTTCATAAACAGTCTGATCAGGGATGGTGCAAAAATCCAACATAATATCATAATAAGAACCATACACGGCACCAGAAGTTTCATAACTGTTTGAATTGTTTCCTCAAAACGCTGTTTATTTTTGCTTGCATAAGAGTATCCCACTAACGGCATTACTCCCTGCGTTCCTCCAAGTGCAACCTGAATTGGAACCATATACACTTTTTGTGCAATGCCGACTGCTGCTACCGCAGAAGAACCATATCCAGCAACAAAATTGTTTAAAATGGTCATTCCTGTTACATTTAAAAGATTTTGAATCGCTGCCGGTATTCCAACTTCCATTACACCAAAAACAATCTCTTTTGTCAACGACAGATACTTTGGATTCAGATTTATGTTTGTTTTCTTTTTTCTTACCATAAGAAGGACAAAAAAGTAACAGCATGCAAAACAGTTTGATAAAAAAGTTGCCAGACCTGCACCTGCTGCACCCATGCCCAATCCCCATGGGAGGATGAAAAACGGATCAAGAATCATATTTAGAATACATCCGCTCATAGTTCCGATACTCGCATGCAAGGATGCGCCTTCTGCTCTGACCATATATCCCATGACGACATTTAAAATTGTTGGTATCGCACCACATACAACTGCCCAGTTCATATATGCGGTTGTTGCTGCCGCTGTATTTATATCTCCTCCAAGAAGAACTACAAACGGCTGCATAAAAATATAACAGAGTGCAGACAATAGAGCTCCACTCACAACTGTTCCATAAAAACCCAAAGATGCACTTGCGCATACTGTCTTTAAATCTCCTCTTCCAAGTGCCCTGCTCATCATACTTGATGAACCGATTCCAAACAGATTGATCACAGCGTTAAATGCCAGAAGTGCCGGTGCTGCCAATGCAACTGCCGCATTCTGGATTTGATCATTCATCATTCCGACAAACAGAGTATCTGCCAGACTATACAGCACCGTTACAAGTGCACCTATAATCGTTGGAATCATCATTGTCTGAACTGCCTGTGGAACCGGAGTTTCTTCAAATAATTTTTTGTTTGTATTTTGCACAAATATTCCTCCAGAAATTTATTCCTGTCCTTTATGATATTCCGTTCAAAGAAAAACGAGTTGTAAAAACAACTCGTTTTTCTTTGATTAGGGTATATTTTTTATAAAGGAATTTCACTACACTCCCATAAAAGAATTGTCATGAATTTTGCATAGTGATTAGCAGCATCCACATCCGCCATTGTTATGACGATGTCCGTATTCATCCATGCAGTCATCTTCCGGATTCTTCATGCAAAGATGAACAGCTGCTTTCTTGAATGTCATAGGAAGCGCTAAGATGTTCGGGTTGCTTCCAACAAATTTCTTCTCAGCATCTGCTAAAGCTTCTTCAAATGTAGCTCTTGTCTTAAGACCCATTCCTCTTGCATATCCCGGTTCCTCAGCACCAACAATATAGATTGCACTTGTATTCATCTCGGCGATATGTCCACAGGACATCATAGAGAATCCGTGGAATGGATGGAATGCATTTGTGAAACGGTATTTACGGATATATTCTTCATTTGTTGCGAAGTACTCGCCGTAACGGTTGATATCCGGCAATGTATTCATATGATCATGCTGGAATAATTCATACTGTTCTCTTAAATATGGCCATAATTCATCATGGAAGTATCCGTTACAGATAGAAGAGCAGATAATTACACAGTTGTCACTCATAACACGTTTAAATCTTAATACCTGTGCACTTAATGCCTGCATCATCATGATCGGGTTTGTTCCCATTCCATCACCATAGTGGAATTTCTGTGGCATACCAAATACAAGTACATCGTACTTCTTCTCTGCCCAGTGTACATAAGTTCTCTTATCTGCAAGTTTCCAGCTGATCGGCATCATCTCTTTTGCATATCCGGAATAAATTGCAATCTGTCTTGAACATGTATCAAGTACAGCATCACAACAGAAGAATGGATGTCCCATCTTCTCTTCCATATGCATACTGATCTCATTGAATTTATCACGCATTAAGCTTCCGCCATTAACCGGTGTAAAGTCGTCTCTGTGCATAACAGAAGGTACATGATGGCTTGCAATACATCTCCAGTTTGTGATACCTGTTGCACTGTGTTTGTATCCGCCTGAATATCCACCATATGGATTTCCCTGTACATGACCGATCAGAATTGGAATATCACAGTCAAATACATATTTGTTCATGTATACCGGATCACCTCTGTGAGTTGTTCCAAGATATACCATATGCTCCTGATCTTCACTGTCATGGCTGATGATCTGACCTGTATGCCAGAATTCGTCGAATAATTCCTCACCGAAAATTGCCTTTGCGTCAGATTCTTTACTTCTTGGATGTAAACCATTGGAAATAATGAACAGAATATCTTTCTTCTCAACACCTGCCGCATAAAGTTCTCTTAAGATGTATTTGATACTTAATTTTCTATGGCTAGTTGCCTGTTCTCCACCTTTAACACGGTCTGGAACGATAAATGTAACAGTGCTACCCTTATGAGCAAGCTCTGTTAAAGTTGGCATTCCGATTGGATGAGCAAGACTCTCTAAATAAGCTTCTTCTAATTTATCCTCTGGAATATAATCCGGATCTTTTACTGTTTCACCAGGGATAAAAATATCAGTATTATCTGGCAATTCAGCTGTCATAGTTCCCTGTCCATATTCGAAATCGATCTTCATATATTTGTTCTCCTTTTCATTCATAGTATAATTTACTGTAATCCGGGAAACCTTATTCTTCTCTGTTTCCCGGATTCATATTTGTGTTCTCTGTCTTGTTCGAATTCTTGGGTTATTTACCCATATAAAGACGGATGATCTCAAGGTATTCTTCCGGATAATATCCGATCTCACCCTGGAATCTTGTAAGTGCGATCAGTCCTCCGTCGATTTCATCGATAGAAGCGAGCATTGCTGCATTATCCTGCTTTAATCCACCACCGTATACAATATCCATACCACCAGTCTGTTCTTTTACAAAACGTGCGATCTTAGTGATGTAGTCTTTTCCTGCCGGTGTTTTACCAGGTCCGATTGACCAGATTGGCTCATAAGCGATCACGACTTTAGATTTGTCAACATCTTTTAATCCGATCTCAAGCTGTTTGCCTAATACTTCCTGCCACTGATCCTGCTCTTCACTCTTTTCTCCGATACAATAAAGAACTGTCATTCCTCTTTCAATGGCACATTTGATCTCCTGATTTAACAGACGGTTCACTGCATCTGTATCTGTCACTCCTGCTTCTGCAAGAATTCCGGCCTTATCGTTACGTTCTTCACAATGTCCGATGATTGTTGTCGCACATCCTGCCGCAACCATTGCAGATGCCGGTCTGTTTGTTGTAAATGCACCAAAATTGCCACCTACTGCAGTGTCTGCTCTGTAAACACTCTGGCATCCAACCTTGATCGGGCTGTCCTCTGTTTTTGCTTTTGCTGCATTTAAAAGGTGAACCTCCGGAAAATACATTGCAAATTCTACTTCTGAACGATCATATTTTTTCAGTTCGTCCTGTGTATTCTTTACAATATACTCTGCCCACTCAGCAACCGGTGCAATACGGTTTACTCCACCAAATTCTGTTGGAACATCAAATCTTTTTAAATTCAGATAAATATGTTTCATGGATTTTCCTCTCTATCTGGTATGGATACCGGAAGCACCCGCTGTATCTCCGGCATCCATTATGATCAACTTACTCTTTCTTAGATTCCTGCTTTTCTGTAACGTTCTGCCATCTCGTCGATTGTAACGCGTTCTACCTTCGGTGCTTTTCCGTAGCTTCCGAACTTCACAAGTAATGGTGCGATTGCTTCTTTTACACCATCTTCAATGCATGTACAGATTCTTGCAACATCATCATCCGGAACATTTCCGTACATAATTGTATCCATGATCGGTGTGATGAATGCACGAGGATCAAATGCTGATTTCTTTGTCTCTAATAATTCATAGATCTGACCTACAGATGCACTGTTTCTAAGAGCAGCATCTTTTGCAAAAAGCTCTTTCATATTTCTTGTAACTGCCAGACGAAGATCTGTATCAACATTGATCTTATTAATGCCGCAATGGCTTACTTCTACAAGCTGGTCTACATCGATTCCGTATGCATTTGTGATCTCTCCGCCAAGGGCATTGATCTCTTCTACAATATACTGTGGAACAGTAGAAGAACCATGGCTTACAAGATATCCCTCAATTCCTTCATGTAACATACATTCCTTGATCGCGATTGCAATTTCCTTACGGATCACTGCATTCTTGCCTTTGTTTGCACCGTGCATGGTACCATAGCTGATCGCTAATGCATCAACACCTGTTTTCTTGAAGAAATCAATTGCACTTAATGGATTTGTGTAAGTACTTGTTGCTGCGAATACATGATCTTCAACACCTGCTAACACACCAAGCTCACCCTCTACTGTAACACCTCTCTCATGAGCGTATTTTACAACTTCACGTGTCAGTTCTACGTTCTCATCGAATGGAAGAGAGCTTCCGTCAATCATGACACTTGTATATCCGCCTTCGATCGCAGCGATACAGGAATCGAAATTCTTACCATGATCTAAGTGAAGTGCAACCGGAATATCACTGTCTGCCGCATATTTCTTTACTGCTGCTCCGATATTCTTAGCTCCTGCTTTCTTATCCTCTAATGTGGAATTAGCGAAATCTGTACGTCCACCCATAAATCCATTTGCAAGATCAGCTCCCTGAATGATCGCAGGGCTTCTTAAAATCTGATGAACATCTACAGCTGCTTTTACCTGGCATACAGCATTTACATTAAATGCACCCTGTGCATAACCATTCTTATCTGCTGCATCCAAAATTGCTCTCATTGGTACTAACATAATAATCCTCCTTGTTTTGCGAAGCAAAATGCGACTGCCCTTGCAGGAGCAGAGGATTTAGCCTCCTTGTTTTGCTTACTATTGATATATGTTATTAGTTAAAAGAAATCATCTTAGGCAGTTCACCACCGATCAATGGTTTACACCATTCCTTGAACGCTTCCGTTACACCATTGCCCTCTTCATTAATAAATTCATCCGGCATGGTTCTCTCATACATCATGACTTTATCGATATCTACTAAAAATGGTTTCATCACATATGGTTCTGTAGAAACTCGCTCAAATGCCACCATCTTTCCGGATTCACCATTCATGATCGCTTCGCAGGCCATCTTTCCTGCAAGCACTGCTTCTTCTCGGTCAACCGGACTCTGTTCATGTGCGGCTGCACGGCCTACCAGACCCGGTTTCTCACCTCTTGCTTTGTATCCGAGCTTCTTAATAACAAGATTAGCAAGGTGCTGGCTGACATCACCAAAATAAGTTGCACGTCCAACCTGGAAGATTGGCTCAACAATTGGCTTTCCGTCTTTATCTCTTAAACCTTCACTTGCAACTACTACGATTCCGCTCTTCTTCTCAAGAAGCTTCTTCACGTCATCAAGGAATTTCTCCTCATCAAACGGACGCTCTGGAAGATAAATAAGATCCGGACCAACACCATCTCCATCGTCTGCCAATGCACTTGCTGCTGTAGTCCATCCTGCATTTCGTCCCAATGCCTCTACAACAACTACGTGGATTGGAAGTCCTTTGACATCTGCTGCCACTTCCTTCACACTCTGTGCCATATATCTCGCAATGCTTCCGTATCCAGGACTGTGGTCTGTGATCGCAATGTCATTATCATGAGTCTTCGGAATGCCCATTACTCTGATATCTAATCCTTTTGCCTGACAGTTCTTATAAAGCTTTCCGCAGGTATCCATACTTCCGTTGCCACCATTGAAAAGTACGTATTTAATATTCTTCTTTAAAAGTACTTCGATCATTCTGTCGTATTCTGCCTGCTCAATCTGATCTCTGGATGTTCCGATCGCACTTCCCGGCGTATTCAGTAAAAGTTCCAATTTCTCATCCGGAACATTTTCAAGCTCGATCAGTTCTTCTCTCATCAGCCCGCCTGTACCATTCTTAGCGGCATAGATATGTTCGATCTCTTTATACTTTTTTGCTTCCTTTACTGCACCGTACAGTGATGCGTTGATCACAGATGTCGGACCACCACCATGTACGATCAGTATATTCTCTCCCATAGTTTTCTCCTCCTGATTTGAAGTATTTGTCTGCTATTTTGGTTGACTGCAAACAGAAACTGTGTTGCTGAAATTATAAAATTCCGACACTTCTTACGCTGTTTACATTATAACACATCCGTCACAAATTTTGCGTGGCATTTACGCAAACGTTTGTGATGTTTCACCAATATTTTATCACAAAAAACTTCGGACGTTCATTACAAGTCCGAAGCTTTTTGTGTTCCATATTTCATGATCTGATTAAACATAGTTTTTATTTTCCAAGTGCCTCAAACATCCACTTTTTATAAGCCTCTACTCCCGGCTGGTCAAATGGATTTACACCCATGATCTTGCAGGACAAATAGCATGCGAACTGGAAGAAATAAAATAACTGTCCGAAATGATAAGCATCCAATTCATCCACTTCTATCGTAAGACAAGGGAGTTTTTTGCTATGTGCTGCCACAGTTGCATGATATGCGGCTTTGTTGATCTCCCAGAAATCTTTTCCATCCAGATAATCAAAATAATCTTCCTTTTCATCCGGTTCTACGATCAAAGATGCATTCTGCTTCTTTACATCCAAAAATGTCTCAAACATAATCGGAGAACCATCCTGGATAAACTGTCCTACTGAATGCAGTTCCTCCGAAAATTCTCCTGCCACCGGAAAGACTCCTTTATTATCTTTTCCTTCACTTTCTGCAAAAAGCTGGATCCACCATTTATAGAAGAAACGGAACTGAGGCTCAAAACTTGAAAGCATCTCCACACGGTATCCTTCTTTATAGTAGAGATTTCTAAGACATGCATACTGATATGCAATATTCTTTTCGGCACTCTCTTCATGTACACGGATCTGCATATCCCTTGCTCCCTTTACAAGTTCGCTGATATCAATTCCGGCTACTGCCATTGGAAGCAATCCAACATTTGTCATTGCTGTGTAACGGCCTCCGACATTCAGTGGAAATTCTAAAAATGTGTATCCATATTTTGTGCAGAGTGTTTCCAGGGAACTTCCCACGGTACCGGTAGCAATGATTCTTTTTCCTGCTTCCTCACCATATGTTTTTTCCATATATTTTCTTAAAATACGGAAAGAGGAACCCGGCTCTAATGTTTCGAAATTCTTTGCAATACAGTCAATATAAATGGATTTTCCCTCTAATCTCTTCATCATGCGGTTCATTGCATCCGGAGAGAGCGTATTTCCGGCATAGATAATTTCCGGTGCATCATCCTTCCTTAAGGCTTCGATCACGGAACGTGCTGCGTTATTTGATCCACCTACTCCGATCAGAACAAATGCATCTGCATTTTCACGAATCTCTTTTGCAATTTCTTCCAGACGTTTTATATTCTCTTCGCCTGCCCACTCCTCTGTGTCAAGCCATCCCTGACTGTCTGCATAGCAGTTCTCCCCTGTTTTTGCTTCTTCAAGTATTCTGATATTTTCTGATGCGATCACATCAACTGCTTTTTTCTGATCTTCCGACTGATTGTGAATGATTAAGTTTAACATATTTCTACCCTTTCCCAATCTGATAATTTGTTTGATTTTTTATAATTCTTATTTTAATCTAACGAAGGAAAGGGATAACTTGTATTCCTTTCCTTCTATTGATGACTATTTACAGAAACTACAGAATCAGATCATCTTCTAAATTTACGAAAGACATTTTGTCAAGTTTTTCCTGCATCTCTACTTCACCTTTACGAGTTAATGGATAGAAATACATTGCAGCAATAGAAAATACATATGCAATGATCGGTCCTACTGTACATAACAGCAAAATTGCTTTTAAACATCCAGGTGTCTGTTCTACTGCATCCTTATTATATCCTGTCGCAGAAAGAATAATTCCACTAAAGAACATTGAGAAAGCCTGACAGCATTTATTGACAAATGTGAACGTAGAATTAACAAGTGCGGTTCCATTAATTCCAAGTGTCATCTGTGCATAGTTTGCAGAATCAAGTACAGCTGATCGGCTTAACATATTGTTAATAGTCCATGTAAATGTGATCGCAATATATGTAAACATAACTGCTGATATTGCGTATGCACCCTTTAATCCTGTAACAAGCATTGGAAGAGTAACTAAAATTGCAAGTGCCTCAATACCAATAATTCCTGCTCTTTTTCCTGTCTTTTTTACAAAAGGCTGAATAAATGCTACTAATGCAAATCCAACAAAAGTAGATGCATATCCGATATATGTGATAAGATCTGTTCTTCCGCCCATATTATATTTAAAGAAATACATTCTTAATGAATTGGAGATCTGGAATGCGAACATATCTGTTCCATATGCGATAAGTACACATAAAAGAGCTTTGTTTTTTGTAATAACTGAAAATGTTTCTTTTAAAGAAAATCCCTTTTTCTCTGTTTTTGCATTTTTTGCTGCCGGATCGTATACATCAACATTTTTTACTGACATTGCTGATAAAATAAAAATCACTGCACTGACAGCACCAAAGATCACTGTAAACTTAAACCATGCAGATGCATTATCCTGTCCTCCTAATTTGTCAAGGATTGGTAATGCCCATGCTGATACTACCAAAGATGCAATAGATCCAAATGCCTGGAAGATTGCCTGGATTCTTGTTCTTTTTGCAATATCATTTGTAAGAATTGCAGGAAGTGCAAGCTGTGGAATCTGGACAATTGTCCATGCCAGGGAATAAATAATATATGTAATAAATGCATATACCACTTTTCCTGTCATCGAGAAATTCGGTGCTGTGAAAAGTAATACAAACATAATTCCAAGGAATGGTGCTCCTGCGATAATCCAAGGTCTGTATTTACCGATTTTCGTATTAGTTTTGTCAACGATAATTCCCATTAATGGATCTGTAAATGCATCCACAAGTCTTGCTACCATAAATACCAGTCCTGCCATAGCAGGTGAAATTCCAAGAATATTGGTATAAAAGTATGTAATATAGGTACCTACCATCATAAAGATGATATTGTTTGCAAAGTTACCTGTACTGTATAACCAGTAATGTACTTCTGATGCTTTTGGCTTAGCCTGATTATTTGTTTTCATATTTTCTCCTCCGTTAGATTGTTAAATCTTTTAATTATGTTGGTTTTAAAATAGTACTTCTGCCCTACCAAAAGTACTTTTTAATTCCGTCACTTTGTTAAAACTTTTAATAATTATATTATATGATAAAATTTATAAATATCAATTGACAATTATTCCAAATATAAGGCACTTATTTTGTTGATATTTACTTAAACTTTTTAACTAATATTTAGTTATATTAAGTGAC
>ERZ780228.467-NODE-467-length-37388-cov-8.200279_pt1 | contig 37388 bp, 29 predicted proteins | sample MGYA00511015_ERZ780228 | MGnify/ENA primary metagenome ERZ780228 (study PRJEB29588, sample SAMEA2161897) | human gut metagenome | biome: human gut; feature: human-associated habitat; material: faeces | place: Denmark | collected 2008/2010 ...
CGGTGGTGTGAGAGGACGACTGCTCAAATAATGAGCACTCTCCTACTCGATTGCGCAAGTTTTAAATTTAAAAGTCCACCCCTTGCAAATTCCTCTATTCTAAATTATAATACTCGTAAATAACATACTTATGAGTAACATAATCGTGAGTTATATAATTTTGAATGGTGGTGAAGCAGATGGAAAAATTTTATTGCCGTGAAGAGGAATTACGCAAGCTTAATGCACGTTATGAAAATGAAGAATTTGAGTGCCTGATTATTTATGGCCGTCGTCGTGTAGGCAAAACAGCCTTGATTAACAGGTTTTGTGCAGACAAGCCAACGATATTTTTTTCTGCGCTCAATACAACGGGGAAAGAAAATTTAAAGGCTTTATCAAAAGCAATTATGAGTTACGAAAAGCCTGACGCTGTGGTTGCGCCGGAGTTTAAAAGTTATGATGATGCTTTAGCAGAGATAACGGAGTTGGCGCGTGAGCAGAGGCTTGTGTTTGTTATTGACGAATATCCTTATTTAGCAAAAGCCAAGCCTGCTATCTCAGCAATGCTTCAGCATTTAATTGATCACCAATGGAGCAAGGGAAAACTTTATTTGATTTTGTGTGGTTCATCTATGAGATTCATGGAAAATCAGGTATTGGGTCAGGAAAGTCCGCTATATGGCAGAAGAACAGGTCAGTTTAAAATTGAGCCGCTGGATTATAAAGAGACAGCCGTATTCCATCCTGAGCTGACGTATGAAGACAATGCTTTGATTTATGGCATTACTGGTGGCGTGCCGCATTATATTAACAAGCTGGGCGTAAAGAAAGATATTGATGAAGCATTGCTGACCAATTTATTTGATCGTTCGGGCTATTTGTATGAAGAACCAGCTAACTTGCTTAAGCAGGAGTTACGTGAGCCTGCAATTTATAATGCTATTATTAAAGCTATTGCTGAAGGTTCATCGCGGGCTGCTGATATCTGCGGTAAAGTGCAGGAGACAAGCACAACTGTTTTAAAGTACTTAAAAACATTGATGGAATTAGGAATAGTCAAAAAGGAAACGCCGCTCACAGAAAAAGCAGGGCGCAAGACGATTTATCTTTTAGCAGATAATTTTTTCCGCTTCTGGTATAAGTTTGTGCCGAATAATGTGAATGCCATTGATTCTGGCAGAATTGAAAGGATTTATTTGCAAACGGTAAAACGCTATTTTTCAGATTACATGGGCCTTGTTTTTGAAAAAATGTGTCAGGATTACTTGCTGTATTATGCGAAGAGCTTGCCTATTGAGCTTGTTGATATCGGGCAATGGTGGGGGTCGGATGCGCAAAAGAAGAAGCAGGTGCAGATTGATATTGTCGCAACAGGAATTACACCGGATGCTTATATTATCGGTTCTTGTAAATATCGTAATGAGAAAATCGGTTTAGATGAGCTGGAGCTTTTACGCGATTACGCAAGAGTTTTTGGCAAGGGAACAAAGTATTATTTTTATATTTTTTCTAAAGGCGGTTTCACTGAGGGCTTGCTGCAAGCAGCGCAGCGTGGCGAAGTGACGCTTGTGACGCTGGCTGATTTGTATAATTAAGTCCTTTCGTAAGCGTCAAATAGTCAACCATTAAAACGTCCTTACATGAAAAAAGACCACCGGCGGTGGTCTTTTTCGGCTTTTCATCAACATTAGTGGGTAAACAAATAGCCTTAATCATTTTTTGTTGGATTTCTGGTTACGGATATACTCTTTTCCGCTAGCATTTGGAGTTACTGTCTACAGGCTTAACTCCATGTGAGAGCGACATGGAGTTTACTCGCTCTTTTTGAGGAATGGTGGTTGACAAAATACAGATTATAGCTAAAACAGGTTGTAAGCATCCAACGTATTTATCTGCTACTTCCCTTCCTCCTTCATCAGCCCCTCGTTATAAATCGCTGGCGAAGCGCCTGCTTCCGTAATGTGCGGCGTTAAAAGCAGCAAAACCTCTGTCTTGCTGTGTGAACGCGAACGGTTTTTAAACAGCTCGCCCAAAAGGGGAATCTTGCTCAAAAAGGGCACCTTCTGCATAGTACGCTGCTGCTCCTCGCTGATCAATCCGCCGATAACCAACGTTTCGCCGCTGTACATGCGCACGTTGGTGTCGGCGGTACGACTGGTGATGCGGTAATTTTTCAGCTCGCTGATAAGCACAGGCGTGCTTACCTCGGTGTGGACGCTGGCAGTTACCATTTTACCGTCTTCGCTGATGATAGGCGCATATTGCAGCTTGATGCCGGCATCAAGATATTCCGTTGCCGTATAACTGCCGCTGCTGTCATGCTTTTCTGTCTGCACGGGAATGTGGTCACCGATGAAAATGCTGGCCTCCTTGCCGGGGATGGTGATGATGCGCGGTGTTGCCAGAATGCGCGCTTTACCGTTGCTGATGAGAGCATTAAGCGTAGCGTTGAAGCGAAAGGCAAACCCACGCCAGAATTTAAAGTTGCCGTCATAATTGCTGCTGTCACTGTTACTGTCGTTTGTTTCCTGCTTGCGTTGGGGAATAGTGTCCCAATCCCAGCGTACGCCCAGGTTTTTACTGTCCTCGCAGCTGACGGCGATGATTTTGGCTTCTAACGTTACCTGTCTTGTTGCTACGTCCAGCTTGGGCAGCAGCTGCCTTAAGCGTGCATGGCTTTGCTCATCTCCCAAAAGGATGAGGCTGTTGGTGATAGTATCTAGCCCCAGCTTGGTGCCGAAATGTGGCGTTAACGCTTCCTGCACGTCCTTGACGCGGGCGTAGCTCAGTGGATAGCAGGCCAGGCGTTCGCTGACGGGCTGCGGCAGTGCGGGAACGTTTACTGCAACAGTTTGGCCAACGTTGGCGGGGGAAGGCAAAAATGGATTGGTGAGCTTATTTTGAGCGTTGCAGGGCAGAGCTATGGCAAGCAGCAGACTGCTGAGTATTAACGGGAAAAATCGTTTTAGCATAATGGCTCCTTTCAGTGTTATCCGTTAAGATGACGACAACAAGCATTGCATAGTAAATTTCATTTTTCATTTTAGCGCAAGCAGAGAAAAATTTCAAGTAAAATTTTAGAAAATAAAGAAAATTTTAAATTATCATATTGCATTTCGCTTTTTTTATGCTACAATGGATGCAACACAAGAAAAATGAGGTGATACAGTGGAGGGCTTGCGTAATAATAAGCTGGCAGAGAATTTGCTGCATCTTGCATTGGCTCAGGGTGCCAGTGACATGCATATCGAGCCTGACGGACAGGGAGTGCGTGTGCGCATCCGTGTTGACGGCCTGCTGCAACAGCTGTGTGTGCTGCCGCGTACGCAGCAAAGCACGCTGCTGACGCAGCTGAAGGTGTGGAGCGGTATGGATATTGCCGAAAAAAGAGTGCCGCAGGATGGGCGTCTTTTGCTTGAGCATGAAGGCAGCGAGGTGGATTTGCGCCTAGCCAGCCTGCCTACGGTGAACGGTGAAAAGCTGGCTATACGCTTTCTGCAGCGTCAGGATAATCTGCTGCAGCTGGAGCACCTGCAGTTCAGCGAAAGTAATTTGCAGCGTTACCGTCAGCTTTTTCATCAGCCAAACGGCTTGGTGCTTTTGACAGGACCTACTGGCAGCGGTAAAACGACCACGCTTTATGCGACGCTGCAGGAGTTGGATGCTGCGGCCGGCAATATTATAACGCTGGAGGATCCGGTGGAATATAAGCTGCCGGGGATTAATCAGGTGGCGGTCAACCGCAGGAGCGGGCTTACCTTTGCCGCAGGACTGCGTTCTGTTGTGCGTCAGGATCCTGATGTTATCATGCTGGGTGAAATCAGAGATGAGGAAACGGCGGCGATGGCGGTGCATGCTGCGCTGACAGGTCATTTGGTTTTGAGCACGCTGCACACGAACGATGCCATTGGTGCGGTCTATCGTCTGCTGGATATGGGGATTGCCGATTATCTGCTGGCTGCCGGGTTGCGCGGCGTGTTGGCACAGCGTTTGCTGCGCCGTCCGTGCCGCCATTGCGGCGAACGGCGCTTGGCTACGGCAGCGGAGCTGCAGTATCTGGGGCGCAGAGCGGATGAAAGGCTGCAAGTGGTGCAGGCTTACGGCTGTGAGCATTGTCACGGCACAGGCTACAGAGGGCGTCTGGCATTGCATGAGCTGATTGTGTTTGATAAACGGATGCAGCAGCTCTTGGTAAACGGCGCCGATGAAGCAGAGCTTTTGCGGGAGGCACGTAAGCAGGGGTGGCGCAGTCTGTACGCCGATGCGGTTGCAAAGGTGCTGCAGGGTGCAACTACGGTTGAAGAATTGTGGCGCGTTGGTATAACCGGGGAGGCTGATTATGCTTGATAAGCTGCTGCTTTTGGCACGGCATATGGGAGCAAGCGATTTGCATCTTACGCCTGCGAGCGTACCGATGGTGCGCGTAGATGGCAGTCTGCAGCCTTTGCGAAACGAATTTATTTCCCGGGAAAAGCTGGAGAAAGCGTTACTTGCCTTGCTGCCGGAGCAGGAAAAACAGCAGCTGCTGCAGACAGGTGAGATTGATACTGCTTTTAGTGACAGACTGCAGGAGCGCTGCCGGCTCAATATTTACCGCCTTGGCAACGGCTATGCGGCGGCGATTCGTCTGCTGCCGAAGGATATTCCTGACTGTAACAGTCTTGGTCTGCCACAAATTATTAGTCAGCTTGCGGGCAGCAGCAGCGGTCTGCTGCTCGTTACAGGTGCCACAGGTAGCGGCAAAAGTACCACGCTTGCTTCGCTGGTACAGCAGATAAATCAAACACGCGCTGTACACATCCTGACGCTGGAGGACCCGGTAGAATATGTCTATCCTGCTGGCCTGGCACTGATTAACCAGCGCGAGGTGGGGCGTGATACAAGGAGCTTTGCCAGCGGCCTGCGCAGTGCGCTCAGGCAGGACCCGGATGTGATCATGGTGGGCGAGCTCAGAGATGCGGAAACAATCGGTATAGCGCTGACTGCGGCGGAAACAGGTCATCTTGTTTTGGCAACACTGCACACGCAGGATGCTGCAGGTACGGTGAACCGCATTCTTGACGTGCTGCCGGATAGACAGCATGTGTGTACGCAGCTGGCCGACTGCCTGCTGGGGATTTGCTGCCAAAGGCTGCTGTCTCGCTGCGACAGAGCAGGCAGAGCAGCAGCCTTTGAGGTGCTCGTCGCGACGCCTGCTATGCGTAATTTGATTCGCGAGGGGCGTACGCACCAGCTGCAGTCCTATCTGCAGACCGGCGCGCGTTACGGCATGCAGACGATGGAGGACGCAGTGAAGGCCTTACAGCTGCGAGGAATAATCGCATGAAAAAAAGCCGCTGCGAAAAGCAGCGGCTTAATATATACAGATAAACTGTGAAACAATATTACAAAATTTCTTCTCTGATTAACGTGTTCATCATCTTTTGCTTGCCTAATACCCACAGCAAATCGTTTTCTTCGAAAACGAGTGAAACGTGGGGGTTGGTAATGGTAAAGGCGCCACGCTCCAGACCGACAACGAGGCAGCTCCATTTGTTGCGCAAATCCGCAGCCTTCAGTGAGGTTCCCAAAATAGGGGAATGCTTGTCGATAGTAATCGCCAGTGAGAGGAATTGCTGTTCCGGTTTATTTTGGTGGTTATCCAGCATGAATTCACGCAGGCTTTGCGGCAGATCGCAGCGTTCCAGGCCTAAGCTGCGCTGCCTTACAGCAGCATCAAAAACCTGCAGCTGGCTGGCGGTGCCGATGAGCAGCAGCTTATCTCCCTGCTCTACTATCTGCTCACCGCCGGGCATATCAACAGTGCGATTACTGCCCAAAAGCTGCAGCACGTTGCAGCCATAGCTTTCACGGAAGCCAAGACTGCGCAGGCTGCGTCCTTTGATGGGAGAATCCTTTTGCAAATCGTAGTAGACAAGCTGCAAATCCTCGTCGAACCAGGTACGGCTGTCATCGGGAGCACTTTCACGATGCTTGCGCATGTGCTTTTCGTTAAGGTTTACCAAAAAGCGTGATTCGATGCGCAGATATTCGCTCATCAGCCAGTCGGAGGAGGAGATGAAGTAGGCTGCCAGCAATATAGAAACGCAGGCCAGGAAGCCATGCAGATTCAGCAGAGTGTGGAAGATGAAGTACAGCGAAGCAGATGCTACAAGCAGCTTGCCGAACACAAGAAACATTAACGGCAGATGGTTAGCACGCTTCTTAAACCAAAGCTTGGAGAACAAATCACCATTACCGGCGCGGTTGACGAGCACAGCGCGCAAAATCGGCGACATGATGATAAAGGTGGCTGCGGCGGTCAGCAGTCTGCTGTACGGCAGCTTTAAGGTGTTGCCCAAATAGGGCAGCAGGTAATATTCCGCACCCAAAGCGATAGCTGCCAGCAGAGTGGTGAAAATCAGCATACGCATGGTGTAACCTGTCAGCAAATTCTTCCAGTCCTGATCCTTGTCATCATCGGTATTGGTGCCGGTGTAACGGTCAAGCCAGCTTTTGGCCTGAGGCGGCAACAGCTTCAGCACCAGCTGGTAAAAGGGCTCGGCTGCCATGATGCAGAAGGGTGTGGTAAAGGTAGTGATTACGGATACCGCTACGATAATCGGATATAAAAAGCTGCTGATTACGCCAAGGCTCATGCCCAAAGAAGCGATAATAAAGGAGAACTCACCGATTTGCGCCAGGCTGAAGCCGCAGTGCACAGAGGTGTTGAGGCTTTGGCCGGAGGCCAGCACGCCGCCGGTGGAGAAAATCAGCTTGCCGATAATTGTTGCTACTACCAGCACGAAAATAGGCAGTGCCTGCTCCAGCAGGATAGCGGGATCTACCATCATGCCGACGGATACGAAAAAGACAGCGCCGAACAAATCCTTGATAGGAGCAACGAGGTGCTCGATTTTTTCGGCGTTAGGTGCTTCGGCAATCAAGGAGCCCATGATGAAGGCACCCAAAGCGGAGGAGAAGCCGAGCTGAGTTGCCAACACAACCATACCGAGGCACAGGCCGATGGAAACAACTACCAGAGTTTCTTCGTTCATCAGCTGTTTAGCCCATTTAAAGAAGCTGGGGACAAGATACATACCCAGAACAAACCATAAAACGAGGAAGAAAATCAAGCGTCCTATACTGAGCAGCAGCTCCATCGTGGAAACATCGGCGCTGGCTACGGCCATGGTTGCCAGCAGCACCATCATCACGATACCGGCGATATCTTCAATAATCAGCACGCCGAAAACTATTTCCGTAAAGCGCTGCGCCCTGAGCTTTAAATCGTCGAAGGCTTTGATAATAATCGTGGTGGAGGACATAGAAAGCATACCGCCCAGGAAAAGGCTGTCCATATGATTCCAGCCCAGCAGCGTACCGGCGAAGTAGCCCACGGCCAGCATGCCGCCTATTTCTACCGCAGTGGCGATGAAGGCTGTACTGCCTACGCTTTTCAGCTTGTAAAAGCTGAACTCCAGTCCCAGCGCGAACAGCAGGAAGATAACACCTATTTCGGACCAGGCGTGGACGTTGGCTTTATCGGTAATCGTCGGGAAGAAGTTGAAGTGCGGACCGGTGATGAAGCCGGCAACAATGTAACCAAGCACCAAAGGCTGATTAATTTTCTTGAAAAGAATAGTCGTGACGCCGGCTACAAGCAAAATCATTGCTAAATCATTAATAATATTAGGCAGATGAGTCATGGGATTCTCCTTTGCGATATTTTTTGCCAAAGTGGCTTTAAATGGTGTATAATAATTGCAATGTAGTCATAAGCTTTTTACGAGCTCTGCAGACTGCAAGACAAACAATCTCAATATATATTATACAATATTTTTGACTGAATTTATTGCATAAATAATGCTTTATTATGTTAATTTATTGTGACAAGCGCAATTGGAGGAATAAACATGAACGAAAATCAACAAGAAAAATTAGTTTTGGTAGATGGCGAGATTATGCCGGAAGCCGAAGCGTTTATTGACGTTAACGACCGTGGCCATAATTTCGGCGATGGTGTTTTTGAAATTGTACCGGTTTATAACGGCCGTTGCTTTGCTTTGCTGCCGCATATGAACAATTTATTTGATTCTGTAATCGCGGTAAAAATCCCCGGCGTTTACATGATTGAAGAGCTGGTAGAGTTCCATGAAAGCCTGCTGGCCGCAACCGGTCTGAAGGACTGCGAAATCTATACTCAGGTAACCCGTGGTAGCGGTGCTTATGCCCTGTCCTATCCGGAGCAGAGCATTCCGCATCTGACTATGTATGCTGTACCGGTTGACCGCGAGGCACTGGCTGAAAAACGTGCTAAGGGTGTAAATGTTATTACTGTTGATGACGTACGTTGGGCGCGCTGCGATATCAATACTCTGAACCGTCTGCCGGAGGTAATGGCTAAACAGAAGGCTGTTATCGGCAATGCTTTTGATTCCCTGTTTGTTCGCGACGGTAAAATTACCGAAAGCACGGAAGCCAGCTTCTTCATTTATAAAGACGGTATTCTGTGGACTCATCCCGAAAACAACTTTATCCATAAAAACATTACCCGCCGACTGCTGATGGAACGCCTGTCCAAGGACCTGGACCTGCAGATTATCGAAAGAGCCTTTGATAAGGATTTCGCACTCAAAGCAGACGAAGCCTTCCTCTGCGGACCGCGTTGCGAATTTATGCCTGTTACCAAAATCGACCGCAGCTTCGTTGCTGACGGTAAGGTTGGCGAGCTGACACAAAAGCTGCAGGATGCATATATGGCATTTGTAGCTAAGGAATGCCCTGCTAAGCATGAATAACAGCAAGCTGGTGCGTGGAGCGTTATTGGTGGCTTTGGCGTTGGCGCTGCAATCGCTGCGTCTGGTGCTGCCGATGCCGCAGCTGCTTTCTACGTTTATCATCGGTACTTTGGTGCATATGATGCTGGTGCTGACGCTGCAGCTGGGCGGCCTGAAAACAGCACTGTTGCTGGCGTTTTTGCTGCCGCTGACTGCTTACGTGCAGGGGCAGGTGTTGCTGCCGTTTCTGCTTCCTGTAATTTGGCTGGGCAATTTTATCTTTGTGCTGCTTGTGCGTCAGTTTAAGGGCATTCGCAAGCTGTCTTTATGTGTACCGCCTGTGGCGAAGGCCTGTGTTATGTTGCTGGCAGCCTGGGCTGCGCTGAGCTTCTTGGCGCTGCCGAATCCTGCGCTGCGCAAGACGGTTATGTTTGCGATGAGCGTACCGCAGCTGCTGACGGCTGTTGCCGGTATTTTGCTGGCAGAGCAGGTCAAAAAGCGCCTGCGTCAGTTTGATTAATACAGGTTTGGCAATAACATAATGTATTTATGCGCGTCGTATTTAACCGACAGCGAAAATAACCGCCAGTATAAAAGCTGTGCGGTTATTTTGTGCTTATGCTTAAGAATGTTCAGTAACCTTTTGGTAACTGAAGCACTTTTTTGTGCATACTTTACAGAAAAGCTGAAACAGCATATTATAATATAGGTAATGGATAGTAGTTATCTATTTTGTGAAGTTAATGTTAAAAATGCAATTACAATGACGCAAGCTATATTTCATATGCTATAATATACAAGCAGTAATGAGTTTTTTAGGGGGTTATCAGTATTTTAGAATTTAAACCTGTAACATTGGCACAAAAGCCTTTGTTTGAAAGCTATATATCAAAATCACATCAAAATGGCAGCGAATGTGCCTTTTCCAATCTTTTTGTATGGCGTGACTGCTATCATATTTATTGGTGCGTAGCGCACGATTTCCTTTTGCTGAAGGTTAAACGCAACAACGTTGATTTTTACATTCAGCCTTTTGGCGGACGCGATGAGGATTTGCCGCGTCTGATGCAGGAGCTGAAGGAGGAGCATCAGGGCAAACCGTTTGAAATGCATGGTATCTATGATTTTACCAAGGAGCGCTTTGAGCGCGTGATGCCGGGTCTGACATATGAAGAAGACCGCGATAACTGGGATTATGTATATCTGCAGGAAAAGCTGGCAACGCTTTCCGGCCGCAAGCTGCACGGGCAGAAGAATCACTATAATGCTTTTGTTAAGGCGCATCCTGATTTTGTTTATGAGCCGATTACTATGGATAATATGATGGAATGCCTGAACTTCGGCGAGCGCTGGTGCGATGAGCATATGTCGGAGGATCCTTCGCTGCTGTGCGAAAAATATGCTATCCAGGAGGCCTTTCTGAGCTTTGAACAGCTGGAGCTGCGCGGCGGTGCAATCCGTTTCGACGGTAAAATTCAAGCATTCAGCTTTGGCAAAAAGATTAACGAGGATACAGCGGTACTGCATGTAGAAAAGGCGCGTCATGATGTACGCGGGTTGTATACTGCTATTACCAAGGAGTTTGCCGCTCATGCCTGGACGGATGTAAAATATCTCAATCGTGAGGAGGATATGGGACATCCCGGTCTGCGTGAGGCAAAAATGGCGCTGCATCCGGAATTTATGGTGAAAAAATATAATGTAATTATTGGGTGAGGTAGCTTATGATTTACCGTGTCTTGAGCAAGGAACGTATGTACCAGGCGGAAGAGCTTTGGGATTACTGCTTTGAAAAAAAGACGGAACCTTTCTTTCAGTACTATTTTGAGCAGTACTGCGGCAAGGACAATATGGTTATCGGTGGCTTTGATAAAGTCGGCGAGGAAGAAAAGCTGCGCACGATGCTGCATGTAAATCCTTATATGTTGCATTTGCGCGGGCAGGATATGCTGGTGCCGTATCTTGTAGGAATTGCCACCGCTCCGGAAGCACGTGGACAGCACCTTTTGCGTCCGCTTTTGGAAACTGCCTTTGAGGTGCTGCGTTCACAGGGCTTCCTCTTTGTGACGCTGATGCCTATAAGTGCCGGAATTTATCTGCCGTACGAATTTGCTTATTGCTATTACCGTCATGAGTATAAAATGCCGCTGACAAAGCTTCAGCTTGCTGCAATAGGTGATGACCTGTCGGCAGAACGTCTGGATTTAGTTTCCTTGCTGCAATCTGTGACTGAGGAAAAAGTTCAGCCTTGCAATCCTTTGGCAGATATTTACGCAAGTGTTACCGCAGCGTGGAACGGCGTGCCGCAGCGCACTGCTTTTCAATGGCGCAAGCTGTTGTCTGTAGTTACGCAGGAAAACGTGTTGTGCGCTGTTGTCTATCGCGCGGGGAAAGCAGTTGGCTATATGCTTTACTCACTGACTGACGGCACGTTCAACGTGCAGGAGCTGCTTACGCAGGATGCTGCAGCCAAGAACCGTCTGTTGCAATATGCCGCAGGACACAGAAGCGAAGCGCAGGAGTTTTGCTGGCTGGCGGAGCCTTGGGATAAAACATATCTTAGCTTTGAGGACCAGGCGCTTACAGGCAGGCTGCAGCCGTTTATGATGGCGCGCTGTCTTGATGCGCGTTTGGCGCTCGCCAAGCTGCCGGTAGCAGAAGATATGAGCAGCGGCAGTGTTGTCGTGCTGCTTACGGATAAGATGATTGAGCGCAATAATCATCTGCTGCAGCTGCGCACGTCACCTGGCAAGCTGGAGGCAGTCAGTACGCTGGAGCAGGAGGAGGTTACCATGGACATGGGCACCTTTACCCAGCTTTACTTCGGTGCGTTCAGCGCTACGGAGCTGTGGGAGGCAGGGCGCATCAAATGCAGCGATGTGCGGAAGCTGCAGCTGCTCGATGAGCTTTTCCCTAAATGCCGCACCTATAATAACGAATATTTTTAAAGCTTATGCAGGCTGCTTGGTAATCCGGCAGCCTGTTTTTCAACAGAAAAACCCATGCCTTACTTAACGTAAAGCATGGGCTGATTTTTTGTCTGTACAGAATTTATTGTGCTGTAATTTGTTTTTCCATAACGTTATAGGCTACATCACCATCATGCGGTTGACCATTGACCGTAACATTACCATGGAAGGCTGCAATTTTAGTCTTCCAGCAGTAGCTGCCGCTGTCTGCGGTAATTTTATTGGTGTTGTCATTAAACTGTAGATTGCCGTTTACATAGGCAGTTCTGTCAGAATGATATACATCTACCTTATCGCAGGCAAAGCTCATATCGCCGAAGCTCAGACGAATATTGCCTTGGCCGTGAACCTCCATAGCATAAAGATATACCTTAGTGGCATCGCCGGTAATGGTTAAGGTAGTGTCATGTGCCGGGAACTGTACGAAAACGTGTCCCTGCAGGTCATATACGCCCGTGAGCGGATTAAAGGTACGGCTGTCACTCTTGATTACCGGATCGGCAAAGCACATAGAAGGCAGCATCATAACAAGCATAGTTAATATTAAAAGTAATTTCTTCATGAATAAATCACCTCTTGTAGCATGAAAAACAGGAGAAATTTTAAGTGTACTCTTTATTATAGTATTTTTAGAGAATCGGCGCAAGCGTTAAAAAAGATTTTTTTAGAAAAAAAGAGGATTTTTCCTTTATACATTGAATATAAATTATGTGTGATATAGTAGTTGGAGGCGGAGAGGGTAATGAACGGAGATTTTGAAAACTTTAAAGAGCAGGTGCGCAGCACAGCTGATATGGTAGAAATAATCTCCGGTTACGTGCCGTTGAAAAAGAAAGGTCAGAACTACTGGGGCTGTTGCCCGTTTCACGGAGAAAAAACACCGTCCTTTTCGGTGAACCCCGGCAAGAGCATGTTTTATTGCTTTGGCTGCCATGAGGGCGGAGATATTTTTAAGTTTATTATGAAAATCGAAAACTGCAGCTTTATGGATGCATTAAAGCTGTTGGCCGGCAGATACGGTATTCCGATACCGGAAAAGCAGAAGACGGCCGCCGAAATTGCGCGCGAGAAACAAAGGGACAGCATTTATAGTGCTAATGAACTGGCGTCAAAATTTTTTCAGGCTTGTCTTACAAAAACTGCTTATGGCGAACCTGCCCTGGCTTATCTTGCCGGGCGCGGAATCGGCAAAGAAATTATTGCCGGCTTTGGCATAGGCTATGCTCTGAATAATTTTACCGCGCTTGTCAGCTCTCTTGCTAAGCGCGGCTGTCAGCCGCAGGTGCTGGAGGCTGCCGGACTGGCGGCCCGTGGGCGCGACGGCTATTATGACAAGTTCCGCAACCGCGTGATTATTCCTATCCGCGATGCGCGCGGACGTATAGTCGGCTTTGGCGGCAGAGTGCTGGACAACAGCACGCCTAAATATCTGAATACAGCGGAAACGCAGTGGTTTAATAAGCGAAGGCTGCTTTTTGGTCTGGATATAGCTTTGAAGGCTATCCGCAAAAGCGGTCGGGCTGTAGTTGTCGAAGGTTATATGGATGCTATCAGCTTGCATGCGGCAGGCTTTGATAATGTTGTAGCATCTATGGGAACGGCCTTTTCCCAGGAGCAGGCTAAGCTTTTGCAGCGTCTGGCGGATGAAGTAATCTTCTGCTATGACAGCGACAGCGCAGGCCGCAAGGCTTCGGTGCGGGCGGTAAGCATTGCCCGGGAAGCAGGCTTGAAGGTGCGCATAGCAGGTGTACCTGACGGCAAGGATCCCGACGAATATGTACGTCAGCATGGCAGTGCTGCTTTTGCACAGGTGCTGGCGGCGGCGCAGAATGGTATTGATTTTCAAATAGATGAAACTATCCTGCAAAATAATATTGCTAATTTAGCAGGAAAAGTAGAGGCTGTGTCGAATATACTACCATTCCTATTAGAATGTCAAAATGAAATTGAAGCGTCGGAGCATATCCGAAGGCTGGCACAGCGGCTGACTATTGATGAAGGCCTGATTGCGGAAGAATACCGCAAGGCAGCACGCAGAGGCGGCAGACAGCAGACTGGGCAACCGACGGTGATTCCGGAGGAAAAAAGCGCCGGTATCGGTCAGCAGGCGGAGGAACTGCTTCTAAGATTGCTTTTGGAGCAGCCGCAGCTGTGTGACGAATGCTGTGCGGAGGTAAAGGAAACAGGCTTTGAAGATGCTGTGCTGGCACAGCTGTTTGACAGGTTGTGCGAGCTTGGCACCGCTTATACAACGGATAAGCTGAATAATGTCCTGGACGATGCGGCGCAGACAGCGTTGGCGCGTATTTTGGCACATCAGCTTCCGGAGGGAGATATGGATAAGCTTATGCAGGACTGCCTCAGGCAGATGCGGCGGCTTCGTCTGGAAAAAGAATATGAAAAGCATCGTCTGCTGGCGGATGAATACGAAAGATCGGCAGATGAGCGTTTTCTCAGTGAATTAATGGAAAGTCAAAGGATAAAGAATGAAATCAAAAAACTCTATGGAAACCAAAATAAATAAGGAAGGAGGGGACACCATGGCTGCAGCTACTAAAATAACGCAGGAGCAAATTGATGAGCTTATCCGCAAGGGTAAAGCTAATAAGGGTGTTCTCACCTATGGCGATGTAATGAACCTCACCAATACTTTGGAAGATATCACGCCCGAAGATGTTGAGCATATCTACGAGGTTATTACACGTAAAGGTCTGGAGCTTGTTGATGAGGACAACGCCTCCGACGAAGATATACTGCCTTTGGTAGGAAACGACGAAGATAATGATGAGCCCAGCAGCAGCGAGCTGGAAAACATGAGCGTTCCCGAAGGCATCAGCATTGACGATCCTGTACGCATGTACCTTAAGGAAATCGGCAGAGTACCGCTGCTTATCGGTGAGGATGAGGTTAAGCTCGCTAAGCGTATGGATAAGGGCCGTCAGGCAGAGCGTATTCAGCGCGGCAGAATGATTGAGCTGGAGGAGCCTGCTTTTACTGCTGAGGACAGCGGCAGCGCATTGATTGAAAAGCTGCGCGAGAGCCTGAAAGAGGAATGGCAGATTACCAATATGCGTTCTGTTTTCCGTGTAGCGCAGATGATCAAAAAGCGTCAGAGCGTAGGTCAGCATTATACTGTTGATGATTACGAGGACCTGATTTTTGAATTTACCAAAGATGAGCGTCTGCATCTGCAGCGCCTGATGGCAGAACAAAGATGTCTGATTCCGGGCTGTGAGCAGTTCGTAGTAACGCGTGAAACAAGCGATTCAGATGATCACAAGCTTTATCAGATTAAGGCTATTCTCAACGAGCTCAGAGAGCGTATGAGTGACGGCAGAGAAAAGGATTCCGCTGTTGTTGAAGCTTACTGCAATCTGGATGAGGATTTCGAAAAGCTGTTGAAAGCAGTTGCACATCAGGGTGACGAAGCTAAGCAATGCTTGTCCGAAGCCAACCTGCGTCTGGTAGTAAGTATTGCCAAGCGTTATGTCGGTCGCGGTATGCTGTTCCTGGATTTGATTCAGGAGGGCAACCTGGGTCTGATTAAGGCTGTAGATAAATTCGATTATAACAAGGGCTTTAAATTCAGTACCTATGCTACATGGTGGATTCGTCAGGCGATTACCCGTGCGATTGCCGATCAGGCACGTACTATCCGTATTCCCGTACATATGGTGGAAACCATTAACAAGCTCATCCGTGTTTCCCGCCAGCTGCTGCAGGAGCTTGGCCGCGAGCCTTTGCCGGAAGAAATTGCCAAGGAAATGGATACATCTGTTGATAGAGTGCGCGAGATTATGAAAATTGCGCAGGAGCCTGTTTCTCTGGAAACTCCTATCGGTGAGGAAGAGGATTCGCATCTGGGCGATTTTATTGAGGACCACGATGCACCGGCACCTGCCGACGCTGCTTCCTTCACTCTGCTGCGTGAGCAGCTGGAGGAGGTTCTGGAAACGCTTACTATCCGTGAAAAACGTGTATTGGAGCTGCGCTTTGGCCTGGAGGACGGCCGCAGCCGTACTTTGGAAGAGGTTGGCCAGCATTTTGGCGTTACCCGTGAGCGTATCCGTCAGATTGAGGCTAAGGCATTGCGCAAGCTGCGTCATCCAAGCCGCAGCAAAAAGCTGAAGGACTTCTTGGAATAATAGTTGACAAACAACTGTATCTATTATAAAATAATACTGTTTGGTAGCTTGCATGGGCCTATAGCTCAGTGGTAGAGCCGCCGGCTCATAACCGGCTGGTCGTAGGTTCGAACCCTACTGGGCCCACCAATACCTTACATCAGCAAAACGAAGTGAACGCAGGTCGAAAGGCCTGCGTTTTTAATTATATGAGTTGACATTTATCTGCTTATAGTGACATAATTAAATAGTTATCAAGAATACAGATTCATTTCACTGAATAAGTTTGAATAATTATCAAGGAGGCAAGAATGTTTACTTTAAAAAATGGTGACGGTATGGTTTGGCCTGACGGCAAGCGTATCGCCGTGATGGTTACCTTTGATTTTGATGCGGAGCTGCTGCGTAAATCTGTAATCGGCAAGCGAACAATCGGCTTTTCCGATACAAGCAGAGGTCAATATGGTCCTGATGAGGGCTTGAAGCGTTGTCTGGATATGCTTGAACGCCAACAGCTCAAAACTACCTTTTTTGTTCCCGGCCGCATTGCGGAGCTTTATGCAGATAAAGTTCAGCAAATAGCGGATGCAGGACATGAACTTGCATATCACGGCTATCTGCACGAAGCCTCTGTAGATATGCCTGCTGATGAGGAAAGAGAGAATATGGCCAAGAGTGAGGCGCTGCTGGAAAAAATAAGCGGCCGCAAGGTTGTCGGCTATCGCGGTCCGCTGGATTTATTGCCTAACTGTGCAATGCAGCTGATGGCTGAACGTGGATATTTATACGGTTCTACACTTAAGGATTGCGACTGGGCATATGTGCATGAGGACTACCCGCTTGTGGAGCTTCCTACTGAGCCTACGCTGGATGATTTCTCCTGGTTCTATTTTTCCTATGCTGATGAAGCTACTATCACCTGCAGTTATCCGGTGGACTATGTTTACGATATCTGGAAGGATAATTTTGATGAGCTTGCCAATGAGGGCGACAAAATTTTTGTGCTCAAGCTGCATCCGCAGCTTATCGGCCGCAGCAGCCGCGTGCGCATGCTGGAACGCTTTATTGCCTATATGAAGGCGAACGGCGCATGGCTTGCAAGCTGCGAAGATGTAGCGCGTTACGTAAAGGAGTTTTATGCTAAACGTGTGGAAGGAGGCGAAGCATGATGAACTGGAACTGGCCTGATAATAAGCGCATTGCGTTACTGCTTTCCTTTGATATTGATGCGGAAACTCTGTGGCTTACACGCAACGATATAAATGAACGTCATCTGGTGCACATGTCCCGCGGTCTTTATGCTACGAAACAGGGCTTGCCGCGCATCCTGAAGATGCTGGAGGAGGAAGGTCTTAAGGCAACCTTTTTCACTACTGCCTATACTGCTGAGATTCATCCGGAAATCATTCAATACATTGCAGCACAGGGACATGAAATCGGCTATCACGGTTATCTGCATGAAGTAAAGGATACCTATGAAGAAGAAAATGCGCTGATGGATAAGGTTGATGCTATCTTCCGCAGCCTTACCGGCAAACGTCCCGTAGGTGTGCGTATGCCTGATGGTATCTTGCATGATTTTCATAAGCAGCTCTGGCTGGACCGCGGTTGCATCTATTCCTCCAACTGGCGTAACAATGACGGGCCTTTCCTGCTGCAAATAGACGGCAAGGAAATACCTATCGTTGAGCTGCCGAAGGACGGCATTGTTGATGATACCTCCTATGATATGTATACTCTGCAGCATCCGGAGCATTATTATCTGCGCAGCGGACGCGAAATGGTGCAGATTTGGCAGGATGAGTTTGACGGCCTGGCAGACGAGGGCCGCATCATTAACTTTGTTATGCATCCGCAGTTTATCGGTCGTCCGGGATATGTTCGTGCATTGCGTTCATTTATTCATTATGCAAAAGAAAATGGAGCCTGGATTACTACTGACGAAGCCTGCGCTAAACATGTTTTAAAGCAGAAGGGTTATGATATTGAGGTTCATTACTGATTGAAAAAAATCTGTTGGCAGTGTCGTTGATTCTATGGTATAATAATTCATTATATGAGCAAGTTTACTCATTAAATGTACGGAGTAAACAGATATTAAAAATTGAGAGGGGTTTTTCTAATGAAAAAGTTTACAATGAAAAGTATTTTTGCTTTCCTGGCAACAGCAATGCTGGCTATGATGCTGGTAGGCTGCGGTGGCGAGAAAAAAGATGCTGCAGCTGATGCAGGCAAGGGTGACAAATGGGTTGTTGCTATCAACTCCACCTTCCCGCCGTTTGAATCCGTAAAGGAAGGCACCAAGGATTACCAGGGTGTTGATATTGATATCGCTCACTACATCGCCAAGAAGATGAACAAGAAAATCGAATTCACCGATATGAAATTCGCTTCTCTGGTTCCTACTCTGCAAAGTGGCCGTGCTGATGTTATTATTTCTGCAATTTCTCCGACTTCCGAGCGTGAAAAGGTTGTATCCTTCTCCAAGCCGTATTATTTCCCGATGAAGGCTATTCTCTGCAAAAAGGGTGCAGGCTATGACGCTATGGATAAACTGAAGGGCAAAAAAGCCGGTGCTTCTATGGGTACTACCTATGCTAAAGAGCTGAAGGCTGTCGGCGGTATCGAAGTTGTTGAAATGGATACCACTCCGCTGGTTGTTCAGGATATTAAAAACGGTCGTCTGGCTGCAGGTCTGTTTGATTCTTCCCAAGCTGCTGTTTTCGTAAAACAAAATCCCGATTTGGAGCTGCACGTTCTGCAGGGAACTGTAGTAAAAGACGATACCTTTGCTATTGCGCTGCCGAAGGATTCCAAGGATGTTGAAAAAATCAACGAAATCCTGAAGGAAATGCGCACCAATGGCGAGCTGCACAAAATTCTCGTAGCTCATCTGGGTGAAGAAGGCACTAAAGAATACGAAGCTGCAATTGCAAACCTGGATATTGCTAAGCTGTAAGAGGTGAATTGAGCAGATGTTAGATTTTTCCGTTCTGGAACCTTATATACCGCTTTTGGCAACCGCTGTCTGGATTACGCTTAAATTTACTTTCTTTTCTACAATTATGGGCTTTTTCGGCGGCTTTATCCTGGCGCTGATAACATTGTCCAAAAACAGAGTTCTTTCCTTCTTGGCGAAGGTTTATATCTCTGTCTTCCGCGGTACACCGCTTTTAGTACAGCTGATGCTGATTTACTTTGCTACACCGCAGCTGACAAGCTATACTATTTCTGCCCTGGAGGCAGGCGTGCTTTCCTTTGGCCTGAACAGTGCCGCATATATTTCCGAAGCATTGCGCGGCGGTATTCTTGCTGTAGACAAAGGTCAGTGGGAGGGAGCAATGTCCTTGGGTGTGCCCAAGCATCGCTTCCTGCTGGATATTATTCTGCCGCAGGCTATTAAGAATGCTTTGCCTTCTCTGGTAAACGAAAGCATTATGCTGCTGAAGGATTCCAGCCTTGTTTCTGTCATCGGTGTTGCCGATACGCTGCGTTGGGCTGATCTGATTCAGGCAAAAACCTTCCGTGCGTTTGAAGCCTTTATCGTAGCAGCTGCTGTTTATTATGTTTTGGTTATGGCCCTGAACTTTTTGGGCGGTTTGTTAGAAAAGAAGGTGCGCGTCAGTGATTGAGATTCAACACCTGTCTAAAAGCTTTGGTGATTTAGAGGTCCTTAAGGATGTTTCCCTGACAATAAAAAAAGGTGAGGTTGTGACTATTATCGGTTCTTCCGGTTCAGGAAAATCTACGCTGCTGCGTTGTATCAATCTGCTGGAGCAGCCTACCGGCGGAGCAATTTTATTCGAAGGCAAGGACATCGTAAATTCCAAAATAAAAATTGAAGATATCCGCAAGAATGCCTGCATGGTATTTCAGCATTTTAATCTTTTCGCCAATATGACTGTTCTGGAGAATATGACCTACGCTCCCCGTGTAGTAAACGGTCTGTCCAAGCAGGAGGCCAAGGAAAAGGCTATGAAGCTGTTGGCCAAGGTTAATCTTTCCGATAAAGCCAATGAATATCCCAGCCGTCTGAGCGGCGGCCAGAAGCAACGTGTAGCGATTGCACGTGCTTTGGCGATGGAGCCGAAGGTACTGCTTTTGGACGAGCCTACATCCGCACTTGATCCGGAAATGGTCAAGGAGGTATTGGATGTTATTAAGCAACTTGCCAATACCGGTATTACCATGGTTTTGGTTACCCATGAAATGGGCTTCGCTAAGGACGTTTCGGATACCGTTTATTTCATGGATGGCGGTTATCTGATTGAAAGCGGTACGCCGGATGAAGTGTTTAATCATCCGAAAACGGAACGCGCGAAGAAATTCCTTAATTCTGTTTTGGTATAAGGAAATACAGATGAAAATATTTATAATTAATCCTGACTTTGGGGTTACTCCTGAGCAGATGGCAGCACGCTGTCATCTGCTCAGTGTGCATGTAGGTCCTGATGTGGAGCTGCACATGGAGTGCCTTGTTGAAAATCATATCGAAATTGATTCTGCTCTGGATGCTGCGCTTTCTGCGCCCGAGATTATCAAAATGGCTGTGCGTGCGGAAAGCGAAGGCTATGACGCAGTCGTGCTGTACTGCTTCAGTGACCCCGCGGTGGATGCCTGCCGTGAGGTGGTAAGCATACCTGTAGTGGGCGGCGGTCAGGCGAGCTGTCTTTTGGCTCCGCTGGTAGGCAGGCAGGCCGGACTTTTGCTGGCAGATACGACACGCTATGCGGAAAAGCAGCTTTTTGTTGCTCAGTGTGGTGTTGATCCTGCACGTATCGCTGCGATTGGCGGCATTGAGGCCCGCGGTGTTGATTTGTGGGCGGAGCGTGAGCGTGTTCTGGACCTGCTTACGGAAGCCGGCAAAGATTTGCTAGCGGAGGGCAGAGTGCAGGTACTGCTTTTGGGATGCTTATCCTTTTTAGGTTTGGCGCACCCGCTCAGTGAGCGTCTGGGCGTTCCGGTTGTTGACCCGGCGGTGGCACCTGTGGCGCTGGCGGAATGCCTTGTGCGCCAGGGGCTCAAAACAAGCCGTAAGGCTTATCCCGCACCGCCTATGCGCAAACGTACATGGCATGGCGGTCAATTATAAACAGCTTGCTTTTCTATAGGAAATAGTGTAAGATAATATTAGTATTAAAATCTTAAGAAGAGAGGTTACTGTTTTAATGAAAAAGAGCTTACTGACTTTGATTATGGCTATGATTATGGCTTTGGCCTGCACAACCAGCGCGTTTGCTGCCGAAGAACTGGGATATGTAAATGTAGAAAGAGTTTTCCGCAGCTATCCTGATATTCAGACTACTATGAGCGTTATCAATCTGGAACGCCAAAAGGCTGAAAATGAATTCAACGAAAAGGCTCCGAACCTTGATGATAAGGGCAGACGTGAGCTGGGCGAAAAATTATCCGCTCAGGTAGATAAGAAGGAAGCTTCCCTGCTGAATCCTATCCGCGAAAAAATCCGCAAAACTATCGGCCAGGTAGCAAAAGCTCATGGCATTGCTAATGTAGTTGATGCAAGTGCTGTTGTATTTGGCGGTAAGGATCTGACTGAAGAAGTTATCGCTGCTGTTGCTCAAGGCAAATAAAGGCTAATGTTATTGAAGGCTGTCGCAGGCAAGCGACAGCCTTTTTTAGTGAGTGTGTTATAATATAAGTAAATTTTAGGCGAGGTGAAGCGGATGGCGCACTGTCCCTTTGATTTTTTTACTGACGGAAAGAAACATACTATCTGCCTTGTCGGCGGCGGCGGCAAAACGACGGTTATGTATGAACTGGCAGCAGCCTGGGCAGCCTGTGGGCGCAAGGTATTGGTGCTGACGAGTACGCATATCCTGCAGCCTGCAGATGGCAGCTTTGCTGCGGACGCAGCAACAGTACATAATTTGTGGCAGCAGGGGCGCTATGCTGTTATCGGTACACCGGAACTGTCAACAGGTAAGCTAACGGCACCGCCGCAAGATTTATATGAAGCGTTGCACCTGCAGGCTGACGTAATTTTGTGTGAGGCTGACGGCTCCAGACATCATCCCTGCAAGGTGCCTGCGGAGCATGAGCCTGTACTTTTGCCTGACAGTGACATAGTGCTGGCTGTTGCGGGGATGGATGCTTTGGGTAATTCGCTGCAGCAGGCTTGCCAGCGTCCACAGCTGGCGGCAGAGCTTTTAGGCTGCAGCTTAGATTCTGTCATTGATGAACAAATGCTGGCTGCTTTGCTGCTGTCTGAGCAAGGATCACGCCAAAATATAGGAACACGCACTTATTATATTGTCTTGAATAAATGCGACCTGCTAAAAGCAGCGCAGCAGGAGGAAATGCTTCGGCTGTTAGTGGGTGAAGGAATAGACGAGCGAAGAATATGGCTTCGTGAAGGGGGAGATAGCAAATGCTGAAGATTATTGTACGCGGTGGCGGTGACCTGGCAACAGGCGTTATCCATCGCTTGTGGGGAGCGGGCTTCAAAGTTTTAGTGCTGGAATGCGCTAAGCCTGCTGCAATTCGTCGACAGGTAGCGCTGTGCGAAGCGGTGTATCAGGGCAGCGCTCAGGTAGAAGGTCTGACTGCAAGATTGATAAATTCACTGCCTGAGGCAGACTCTGTCTGGGAGCATGATGAAGTGCCGGTGCTGGTTGATGAAGCAGCGGATAGTGTGCATGCTTTTGCGCCTGATATTGTGATTGATGCGATTATTGCCAAGCGTAATTTTGGTACAAGCAGTACAATGGCACCGCTTGTTATTGCTTTAGGCCCCGGCTTCAGCGTGGGCGCAGATGCCGACGTAATTGTAGAAACGAAGCGCGGTCATAACCTGGGACGCATTATCCGCAGCGGCAGTGCTGCACCTAACAGCGGCGTGCCCGGTAATATCGCAGGCTATAGCAAGGAGCGTGTGCTGCACGCACCCTGCGCAGGTGTTCTGCACGTTGTTCATGACATTGGCAGCATTGTGGAAAAGGGCGAAACTATTGCAACTATTACCGACGGCAGTAATCAGGTGGCGGTAAAGGCAACACTGTCCGGTCTGATTCGCGGCATGATTCGCGATGGCTTTGCTGTTACCAAGGGCTTAAAAATTGCTGATATTGACCCGCGCAAGGAGGAGCTGGCCAACTGCTTTACGATTTCGGATAAGGCGCGCTGTATTGCCGGCAGCGTCTTGGAATTAGTCTGCCGTTATGCACAGGAGAAAGAAAAATGAAGTATCTAATGAAAAGAATACGCTCGCAGGCTTTGGATTCGCAGCCTTGCTATCTTGTTGCATTGATTGAGAGTGAAGGCTCTACTCCGCGCACCAGCGGCGCCTATATGCTGGTCGGAGCAAAAGGCTTGCTTTACGGAACCATTGGCGGCGGCGGTATGGAATATGCGGCGCAGCAGCTGGCACAGCAGCGTCTGCGCTGCTGTGGCGGCAGCTTTGTCAAAACGTTTGACCTTTCTCCGGCAGCAGGTATGGCCTGCGGCGGCAGCTGTCAGGTGCAGTTCTGCTACCTGCCTGCGGGGGAAGAAACGGGGGATTTGGCAGAGGAAGCTCTTAGTGCAATGAAGCAGCATGCTCCCTGGTGGTTTTTACTGCCTTTGGGTGAAGGCAACGCACTGCCGCAAATAAAAAAGGACCTGCAGCTTGCAGGTCGCAGAGGTGTAGTTGATATAGACGGCTGCGCCTATTATGCAGAGCAGTATGATTATGACGGTTCGGTTTATGTTTTTGGCGCAGGTCATGTTGCGCGTGAGCTGGTGCCGCTTTTGAGTCATCTCGGCTTTAAATGCATCGTGCTGGATGACAGGGCGGAGTTTGCGGATGTGGCAGCCTTTCCGCAGGCGGAGCATGTACAGCAGGTTGATTTTACTAAGCTGCAGGAGGCTTGCAGCCTGACGGCTAAGGATTATGCGGTAGTAATGACGCGTGGCCATGTGCATGACGCTAATGTGGAGCGTTATCTGTTGACTACACCGGTCGGTTATATCGGCATTATGGGCAGCAAAAATAAAGCAGCCATGGCCAGAGCCGCTTTGCTGGCGGACGGCTACAGCGAGCAGCAGCTCGCACGTGTTATCACGCCCATCGGAATCGATATAGGCAGTGAGACGCCGGCGGAGATTGCGGTGAGTATTGCAGCACAGTTAATCCAAACTAGGGCAGAACGCGTTTCAGAACGCGTATAAGGCATCATATACTTCATCGAGAAGGCCTCGGCGTAGCTTCAGAACGCGTATAAGGCATCATATACTTCATCAGGAGCACCTCGACGTAGCAGTAGTACGCCGTCGGTGCTCCTTCTTCGTCTCTGATACCTTCTCCGCGTTCTGTTTAAAGGGTAAAGCTCTTCAATACCTTCTCCGTATTCTGGTTAAAGAGTAAATAGCTCTGATACTTTCTCCGCGTTCTGCTGATAAGTAAAAGGGAATGTAGCACATACTTTATCTATATAAAAATGAGCACCTCAACGTAGCAAAAGTACGTAGTCGGTGCTCATTTTTAAATTTCTCTTTTGAATTGCGAACAAAAAAGGCTATCTGATAAAATTTATACGGATTTTCTCTGTAATTTTCTTTACAATATTGCCTGATATGCGATAAAATATATGCATGAAAAAATGAAGGGGTGCTTATATGTCTAAGTTTGTTAAACTGTCTGAGGAAGCCTATAAGTTTGATGGCAAGCTGTCTTTGAGCTCGGCTATTCCTTTAGGTCTGCAGCATATTTTGGCTATGTTTGTCGGCAATCTTACACCGGTTCTGATTATTGGCGGTGCCTGCGGTATTGTCGGCGGTGCTGGTTTTGAACAGCTGCAGGTTGTTTTGATTCAGAATGCGATGATTGTTGCAGGTCTGGTAACTCTGCTGCAATTATATTCCGTTGGTCCCTGCGGTGGCAAGGTGCCTATTATCATGGGTACAAGCTCCGGCTTTATCGGTGTATTTGCCGGTATCGTTGCAACCTTGGGCAGTGGTGTTGTCGCCTATGGCGCTATTATGGGTGCCTCGATTATCGGCGGCGTTTTTGAAGCAGTGCTCGGCCTTGTGCTCAAGCGCATCCGTCGCTTCTTCCCGCCTGTTGTCTGCGGCACTGTTGTACTGTCTATCGGTCTGTCGCTGATTTCCGTAGGTATCAATTCCTTTGGCGGCGGCTTTAAGACTAAGGACTTCGGTTCTATCGAAAACCTGCTGCTTGGCTTGTTTGTACTTTGTGTTATCCTTTTCTTCAAGCATGGCACTAAGGGCTTTTTAAGCTCTTCTTCCATTCTGCTTGGTATTATCGCCGGCTATATCGCTGCGATTTTCATGGGTTTTGTGCTGCCTACAACCGCAGTTACTCCTGACGGTGTGGAATATACCAAGTCCTGGGTACTGCATTGGGACAAGGTAGCGAACGCCTCCTGGTTTGCTGTGCCTCAGCTTATGCCTGTTGATATCGTATTTGATATGCGTGCTATTATGCCTGTATTGATTATGTTTGTTGTTACCGCAGTAGAAACTGTCGGTGATATTTCTGCCGTTGTCGAAAGCGGTCTGAACCGTGAAGCTACCGACAAGGAATTGTCCGGCGGCGTTATTTGTGATGGCATTGGCTCTGCTATTGCTGCTGTCTTCGGCGTACTGCCCAATACCTCTTTCTCCCAGAATGTAGGTCTGGTTGCTATGACGAAGATTGTTAACCGTTTTGCTTTGGCAACCGGTGCGGTATTTTTGATTCTCTGCGGCCTGATTCCCAAGCTGGGGGCTTTGGTTTCCATTATGCCGCAATCCGTTCTGGGCGGCGCTGCTGTAATGATGTTCTCCTCTATTGTTGTCAGCGGTATTCAGCTGGTTACTAAAGAGAAGCTCAATCCGCGCAGCCTGACGATTATTTCCGTTGCTTTAGGCGTTGGCTACGGCATGGGCGCTACACCCGGCATCCTGGCACATTGCCCGGAGGCTATGCGCATGATGTTCGGTGAATCCGGTATTGTTCCGGCAGCCTTTGTAGCAATTCTGCTGAATATTATTCTGAATAGGGGCGAAGACGCTCAAGCTTAGTTTTATCCTGCTGGGTATCGATATCCAGCAGCTCGTTGATATCCTGAACCGGTACTTTTACTACCAGTTCAGGATATTTTTTTGTCAGTACGGAACCACCCTTGTCCTGCGGCAGCTGCTGCAGCTCGTCGGCAAATTTTGCAGGGAAGATGATGGGGTTACCGGGAGTTTCTTCGTAATACAGGCGATGAATTTTTTGCGGCTGAGCTAAAAAGCTTTCGGCAAGGCGGATAAGTGTTGCCTGCTGTAAAAGCGGCTGGTCGGCAACGGCAAAAAGCAGGCCCTCGGCCTGAGGCAGCAGCTGCTGTACATAAGCTGTGCCAAGGCGCACTGTGTCGCTCAGATAGGGCTTGTCGTGGAGCAGGCAGGGGATTTGCTGCTGCGCGCAGATTTCCGCAACCTCCTTGTGGCGTGTAACAACGATACGCTTGGCGAAAAGTCCTTGGCTGATATCAAGGATGTGCTGCAGCATGGGCGCTCCGTCGATGGCTGTCAGCAGCTTGTTGGCGCCGAAGCGGCGGCCTACGCCGGACGCCAGGATGATGCAGGCTATTTTAGAATATTTTACGTTCATAAAGTTACCTCACGGTTTTGATGATATATCATTATTATAAGACTGAATGGTGGTGCTAACAAGCGGGGGAGTACCGGTTAGCGGAAGAATATATTTTATCCGCAAAAACAAAAAACTCTGTAACCGAAGTTACAGAGTTTAGTTTCAAGTGGTGGCCCTGGCAGGATTCGAACCTGCGACCTTTTGATTCGTAGTCAAACGCTCTATCCAACTGAGCTACAGAGTCACATCAGCGTTGCTGTTGTTTCAAGCAACAATGATATTATAGCGAAAAGTACGCTTCTTGTCAACACTTTTTTACAATTATTTTTTAGATTTTTTTCCGACAGCTTTTTCTTTGGTAGCAGGCTGATGTTTTTCCAGCCAACCGCAGTAAATGAAGAAACCTAAGGCAACGAGGAAGAAGCCTAAGCTGGTTGCCTGAGCGGATTTCAGTCCGAACATCCAGGGCTCGGCGTAGTCACCGCGCAGCATTTCCAAAAAGAAGCGGACTACGGAATAAAGCATGGCGTACATACATAAAGCCTGACCGCGTGCATGCTTGGTGGTGCGGAACAGAAGCAGCAGGGCAAAGATCACGATATCCAGCTGACCTTCCCAAACCTCTGCCGGCCACAGGGGTACGGGACCGTAGGTTTTGTAGGCCAGCGTGCCTTCCGGGTACAGAATACCGAAGCTGCCACCGGTAGGTGTGCCGAAGGCGTCACCGTTGAGCAGGTTGGCCATGCGTCCGATGGACTGACCGATAAGCAGAGAAGGCGAAATGATATCCGCCAAGGCTACCCAGTCGATGTCATGCATTTTGCAGTAAACAATGCCGGCAGCAATGCCTGCCAGCATACCGCCTTGCACGGCCATGCCACCCTGCCAGACGAAGGGGATTTCCAACAGATGATGGCTGTAGTAATCCCAGTCGAAGAAGAAAACATCCCACAGCCTGCCGCCGATGAGACCGGCAAAGCCGCCGTAGATGCCGATGTCTAAAATGTGCTCGTGCCAGCGGCCGTCCTGCTTAGCTAAAAAGTAGGCAGTGCCGGTAGCTAAAAATATTGCTGTACAGAGCATCAGACCATACATGCGTATGGGAAAATCGCCGATAAAAAAGAGATATTGATGCATTATGAATAAGGCCTCCTAAAAAATCTAACTAATATTTTAACACATTCCGGTGTTTTTATCAGCGAAAAAGTTGTGATTTCTTTATTCAGAAAGCTTATTGAATTTAACAGCGAAGATAGTATTGAGTGACATGTTGCTTATGTCATTATCCACAGCGTCAATATTATGATATAATGAGGGAAGCGATATGAGCTTCAGTGAAGCAAAAAATAGAGAAAGAAGGTCTGCAAATTTATGAAAGCATTAACTTATATTGAACACGGTAAGTTTGCTCTGCAGGAAAAGGCCAAGCCGCAGCTTGTTTCTGCGCGTGATGCTCTCGTGCGCGTAACGCTGGGAAGCATCTGCACCAGTGATTTGCATATTAAGCATGGCTCGGTACCGCGCGCCGTGCCGGGAATTACCGTGGGCCATGAAATGGTGGGCGTGGTGGAAGCGGTCGGCGCTGACGTAAAAACCGTGAAGCCCGGTGACCGTGTGACGATAAATGTAGAAACGTTCTGCGGTGAATGTTTCTTCTGCAAGAAGGGTTTTGTCAATAATTGCACCGATCCTCATGGCGGCTGGGCACTTGGCTGCCGTATTGACGGCGGACAGGCGGAATTTGTGCGCGTGCCTTATGCCGATCAGGGCCTTAACAAAATTCCTGACAATGTCAGCGATGAACAGGCGCTTTTTGTAGGCGATATTCTTGCTACCGGCTTTTGGGCAACACGCATTTCGGAAATCACCGAGGAGGATACCGTGCTGATTATCGGTGCCGGTCCGACTGGTATTTGCACCCTGCTGTGCGTTATGCTGAAGCAGCCGAAGCGCATTATCATCTGCGAGAAGGATGCTGCCAGAGCGGAGTTTGTCAGCAAGCATTATCCCGATGTACTGCTTTGCGAGCCTGAGGAGTGCGAAGCGTTTGTTAAGGAGCATTCCGACCATGGCGGTGCGGACGTTGTTCTGGAGGTTGCCGGCGGTCGCGATACCTTCCAGCTGGCGTGGAAATGCGCGCGTCCGAACGCTATCGTAACGGTTGTGGCGCTCTACGATGAAGCGCAGAGTCTGCCTTTGCCCGATATGTACGGCAAGAACCTTATTTTCAAAACCGGTGGCGTGGATGGCTGCGACTGTGCGGAGATTCTGCGCCTGATTGAAGAAGGCAAAATTGATACCACGCCGCTGATTACGCATCGCTTCAAGCTGGCGGATATCGAGGAAGCTTACCGCATTTTCGAAAACAGATTAGACGGAGTTATCAAGATAGCGATTACCGAATGATTTTATTGCAAAGCATGTTCTAAGAGGGGCGATTTTATGATTAAGCATATAACAACAACACCGGCAAAGGCCTTAGAAAAATTAAAAGCAGGCAACGCCAGATATATTGATGCCAAGGTCAACAGCGAGGACATTTCGCAGGCCAGAAGAACGGATACCTTGGTTAACGGGCAGAAGCCTTATGCGATTATTATTACCTGCTCTGATTCCCGCGTAATTCCGGAGAATATTTTTATGACAGGCATCGGAGAGCTGTTTGTTATCCGTATTGCCGGAAATGTGATTGATGAGCATCAGCTGGGCAGTATCGAATACGCTGCCAGTCATCTGGGCGCACCGTTGATTGTTGTTATGGGGCATACGCATTGCGGTGCGGTGCATGCTGCAATCAATCATGATCCGGAGGGCTATATCAAATTTATTACGGATAAAATCAAAGCAGCGATTGGCGACGAATGCGACCCGTATAAAGCAGCTTGCATGAATGTAAAAAGCTGTGAAGCGGAAATCGAAGCGAGCCTGGAGATTCAGAAGGTTGAACATCAGGAAGGCCTGCGCGTAATCGGTGCTATGTATCATTTGGAGAATGGTGTGGTAGATTTTATCTAAAGCAGATTATTTTGAGCTGCCTTAAGCTTAGCGTCTTAAGGCAGTATTTTTTGTGCAGTAATTTCTTAAAATTCACAATAATATGCTTGACAGAATGGTGGCTTGAATGTATTATGTATACATAATACAGATTTCGATTAAAAGCAGCTTTTACACGCTTTTGGAGAAGGAGGCAAATGTATTATGCGTAAAGAACACGACTTTTTAGGTGAATTAGAAATTCCTGATAATGCTTATTATGGTGTACAGACCATGCGTGCCATGGAAAACTTCCAGATTACAGGCTATACTGCCGATCCGCTTTTTATCAAAGCCTTGGGCATGGTAAAAAAGGCTGCGGCCTTGGCCAATATGAAAATCGGTCTTTTGGATGAAAAAATCGGCAATGCTATGGTGCAGGCCTGCGATGATATTATCAGCGGCAAGCTGAATGACCAGTTCCCGACCGATCCGATTCAGGGCGGTGCCGGAACATCCTTCAATATGAATACGAACGAAGTAATCTGTAACCGTGCTTTGGAAATTCTCGGTCGTCCGCGCGGCGATTATAATTATATCAGCCCTAATAACCATGCCAATATGTCGCAGTCCACTAACGATGTTATTCCTACATCCATCCGTGTCTGCGCTCTGATGCGCGCCGAACAGCTTATTATTGCCTTGGAAAACCTTGCAGATTCCTTTGATAAGAAAGGCGAGGAATTCAAGGATGTGCTGAAAATCGGCCGTACCCATTTACAGGATGCTGTGCCTATTACCTTAGGCCTGGAGTTCAAAGCCTTTGCTTCCTCCATGCGCAGACGCAGTAACTACATTCGCCGTAGCTGTGAACTGCTGCACACCATGAATATGGGTGCAACAGCAGTCGGCACCGGCCTGAATGCCGATCCCGAATATATCAAAGAGGTTTGCGAACAGCTTACGCTGGTTACCGGTGAAAGCTTTACTACTGCCGACAATCTTGTTGATGCTACCAGTAACACGGATATCTTTACCGATTTGTCCTCCAGCTTGAAAACATCGGCACTTTCCTTGATTAAAATTTCCAATGACCTGCGTCTGATGGCCTCCGGTCCGAGGGCAGGCTTCTGCGAAATTACGTTGCCGCCGCGTCAGCCCGGTTCCTCCATCATGCCGGGTAAGGTTAACCCCGTTATCCCCGAAGTAGTTGACCAGACCTGCTATCAGGTAATTGCCAACGATTTGGCTGTGGCCTTCGGCGTAGAAAACGGCCAGTTCCAGCTTAATGTTATGGAGCCTGTTATGGCCTATAATATTTTCAATTCCTTACGTTTCCTGACCAATGCCGTTAATACTCTGCGCACCCGCTGCGTAGACGGAATTAAGGCTAACCGTGCTCAATGCGCGGAATGGCTGGATAAGAGCGTGGGCATTGTTACGGCGTTGCTGCCGCATATCGGCTACGAAACCTGCTCCGTTTTGGCGAAGGAGGCGCTGGCAACCAACAGAAACATTAAGGACCTGCTCATTGAACGCAAGGTGCTGAGCAAAGAGGATTTGGATGTTATCCTTGCTCCTGCGGAAATGACAAGACCGGGTATTGCCGGTAAGGAGCTTTTGAAGAAGATTCATGAGTCCAGAGAAGAGCTGGTGTAAAGCACAAGAGAGCAGTTCTGTTATAACAATAGAATAAAAGCAAAAGCTGCAGCTATGCTCCTGAGTACGGGAGCAGGCTGCAGCGTTTTAATTTGAGCTTTGGAAAATTTGCTTGTTAGCACAAGAAAATTTCTTCCGTCCCACCCGAAATCATGCTTTGGGGTGGGGGAAAAAGAGCTTCTTGTTGCTATAATTATAATGACAGGATTGATGAATCTAATTTAGGAGGTTGATGAATATGTGTATTGCTAAGAAATTGTTTTCCTGCTTAGCCTTATTTTTACTTTGCATCGTGTGCTTGCTTACAGATGCACCCAAGGTTCGGGCAGCGGAATTCCTGACTGCTGATGACGGAACATTTCTTTATATGAACAGCAGAGAGCTGGCAATCAGTGATGAGGAAGAAGGCGTGCAATTCTTCCTTGCCGATGACGGCACTCTGCAGCTGATGAACAAAAATACCAAAGATGTTTATAAGACCTTTGTTCCTGCGGAGAATGGAATGGTTGGCTATAGGGTGCGGGATGTTTTTACCGCTAATCCCGAAAAAATATTTTTTGAAATAAATGCCACTATCGGCGCTCATGAGCAGAACTGCGGTTATTGGCTTATCGGTAAGGAAAACGGACAATGGGTGACCTATGTCACCTTGGAGGATTTGGCTAAAAACGGCTATGCCATTGACCAGTGGCGGCAAATTGTGACCAAGATTAATACGGATGGCAGCGGACGTTTTATTCTGCTCAGCCAATATGAATATATGCCTCCGGAAGCTACCTTCGGCATGCAGAGAAGATATTGCACGGATTTGCAGCTGGAGCTTTTGTGGGATGATGCTGCGCAAGGGTTTGTTATGCGCAAATTATAATGTTCGTAGTAAAATTATGGGCATTGCTTGAAAAAATGCATATTATGTTAACAGTAAAACAACTAACTAAAAATATAGGTTGTTTATATTACAAATTTATAAAATAAACTTGATAGTAGTGAAGAAATGCACTATAATAAAATTGTACATAGCGTGCGGTCATCCCCAATGCGCATGCCTAAATATGTATACCTTGTTCATATGCATTCCGTTCCAATTTGCCTGGATTTTTCCAGGCTGTTTTTTTTGCTATCATAACGACTAAATCAGCTTGCAGAGTGCGCAAAATGTCACGAATAATGTATATAATTCGTGACATTAAACGTAAAAAGACCGCCAGCGACGGTCTTTAGGTTCTAAATATCGAATTGTAATAAAGTAATCACTTCTAGCGAAACGTTTATTTTATCTTTACTAAGCACCGCTTTTTGAAAAATGCAATGCCATAGCATAAAATATCATCGTAATCATCTTGGAAATCTTCTGCATAGATACGCGTATTGATCTGGTCGATTGCTAAATCGCAAGCGTCCGGCAAGTTATTCAGCGTTTTTGCATATTTAGCTTCAAAAATCGCTATACGGCCATTGCGGATATCCTTAACAATTACATCACTGCGTCCTTCACCATGCTCACGGTTAGATTCAACAACATATCCTGCACCGGTGAAGATGCCTGCCAGGAAAGCATGGTAAAAATCCTCGCGATAATCATGGTAGCTGATGGTCATACGCAGAAGCTTCGTCATTTCCTGAGTAAGTGCTTTACTGTCTCCGCTCCATACAGCCGTAAATAATGCATTGCGGTTAGAAGCTTGCGCACTATCGGCAAACCACTTCATAACAGTCGTTTCATAGATTTCCTTAATCTCTTCATTAGGAATAATCAAAGCTGAATAACCATCCGGTATAGCATTAGGCAGAGCATCATTGCGAACTTTGGTCAGATATCCTGTCAGATATAAAATGCTCCAAAGATTATCTTCAGAGGAGTGCAGATAATCATAGGTTAGGCTGTCATCAACCTTTTGTACGATGAAACCGCCAGATAAAAGGGTTTCCAGCTTTTCCGTGATATTGCTGCTTGCGCAGTCAATAAAGGAGCGGATAATGGAGTTATCGCTGGTGTTGCGCCAATAGCTTACAGGCTTTGCTTGCGGATTACGCTGTAGGTCATACAAGTAGCTGATAACATCCCAAGGGCAGTAAACGTCGGCTGTGTCGAAATGATAGCCATCATACCAGGTGCGGATAGTATCTGCATAAGCTTCCGCATTAGCATCTGCCAGCAGCTTATCTACTTCATTTTGCGTAAAACCAAAGGATTCTTTGAGATTTGAGCGTACAATAGAGTCGGAAATAAAATTATTGGTACCGGTAAAAACACTCTCTTTAGCAATTCGCAGACAGCCAGTAATCAAGGCAAAGCAAAGATTGGGGTTATCCTTCAGAGAGGTGCTCAGCAACGGCTTGATAATGTTCATCATTTCAGTGTAATAACCGTGGCTGCTGCCTTTGGCGATGGGGACATCGTATTCATCCAAAAGCAGGATTACCGGCTTGCCATAATAGGCGTTCAATATTTTCATCAGGGTGCTCAGAGCGCGGCTCAGGTCAGGCAGGCTTGCTTCGCCAGCCTTAATTCTTTGAAAAATGTTACGATCATCGTTATCTATATTCTTGCTGTCAAGCAAAAAAGCATGTTCCTTGTATAAATCAGCAAACTGCAGAGAGAGCTGAGCGTAGGCATCATTAAAGGAGATACCGTCAACATCTTTTAATGAAATAAAGATAGTGGGGTATTTATTCATCCATTGATTACAAATATGAGTGTTCTTGGAGACAGATAATCCGGCAAAATGCTTGCTGCTGTCTTTGCGGACATCAAAAAAATCTGCCAGCATACTCATGCCGAGGGTTTTGCCGAAACGTCTGGGGCGAGTAATTAACGTTACTTCAGCAATACCGGACTCAAGTATTTCGGTGATCAGGTTTGTTTTATCTATATAGTAATATCCTTCATCGCGAATCTTGGCGAAATTTGAGATACCAACAGGAAATTTCAATCCGTTCAAAATTATCGCTCCTCTCATACAACAGATTTATTACTTAGATTATATCATAATATCAATGCTTTGGATAAGGCTGGTTGAAAAAAGCAGGGAATTTGGCTTTTCCAAAACAAAAAGCGTCAAAGAATGAAGCGTTATATAGTACTACCATATGTAAAAATATTTAGCGGCTAGTGACAATAGGTAATATATTAGCTGAAACTTGCGCAAATAACACTTTGGGAATAAAATATTAGCTATAAATATGTTTAATGTTATATACAAAATTAGCACGAAAGTAATCTATGCCCTTATACAAGTAAGTCATCGCACTCGTCAATTAGTATTTTCGCTGGAACTTCATTAAAATTTTCGCCTTTTCTATAAAAATAGCCATGTTTTTTGCCTATCCTACCCGAATTTGGGGTTTGGGGTGGGGTGCGGAAGACTTTTAAGTGCTATACTGACGGTAACGAAGATGTTGCATCTTAATTCAAAGGAGGCTTTTACTATGAAGTTTTTGGCAAAAATAAAAGAAAAACAAATGAAAAGAAAACTTGGTGGAATTTTGTGCGGTTTACTATGCGCAGGCGTACTGGTAATGCCGAGCGCATGGGCAGCTGATTACTATGGTAACGATGGTAATACTAAGCAATTAACAGGTGCTAATGTTTCGCTGGACTCTGGTAATTATGATGCTGTTTACGGTGGTTATGATGATACAGAGGTGTCTCTGCCGGAAGTATTTAAGAACAATGTTACTATTACCGGTACTGCTGCAACTAACATCGTATGGGGTGCATATTCTTTTTATGGTAATGTCAGAGAGAATACTGTAACGATTAGCGGTAATACTTTGGGGAATGTTGTGTGTGGTGGTGGCACCGGTGCTGCAGACGCTATAAAAAACTACGTTATCATTAAAGATAAAAGCGAAGTAAACGGTATAGTATATGGTGGTAAAGGTGTCACACGTAGCAAGGAAAACGATGTAAAGATTAGTGACAGTACCATCAAGAACAATGTATATGGTGGTTATGCAGATAATGATAATAATAGCAGTGCTGAAAAAAACAATGTTACAATTAGCGCTGGCAGCAAAGTAAGTGGTAGTATTTATGGAGGCTATGCTAATCATAACGCCAACGAGAATAAGGTAAGCTTTAGTAATGTTGCTGAGGTTGGTGAAAGTGTTTTAGGTGGTTATTCTTTAAAAGCTGACAGCAAAAACAATGAAGTAACAATAGAGGGTGTTGGTGTAGTAAAAGCATATGTTGCCGGTGGCGTAGCTTTAGCAGGAATTAGCGAGGGCAACAAAGTAAATATTGTCCATAGTAGTGTTAATGTGAATATTTATGGCGGTTATGGAGCTAAAGATAGCATTGGTAATATTATAAGCATCACAGATGGCAGTAGCGTTAATAAAAATGTCTATGGCGGTTATTCCTTTAAAGGCAATAGCATGGATAATACTGTAACTATTGATAATGGTACTGTTAATGAAAATGTCTATGGTGGTTATACGGAAAGCGACGGTGCTATAGCTGAAAAAATCCAAAATAATAAAGTTATTTTCAAAAATGGTGCAAAAATCAAGGGTGATGTTTACGGTGGCTATGATAAGCTGAGTAAAGCCAATATTAACAACAACACTCTGGAAGTAGTTGGAAAAGGCAACGAAGCAAAAAGCATTCAAAATTTTGATAAGCTCAACTTCTTTATCACCAAAGATCTTATTGCCAATGATACTATGCTGAAAGTAACAGGTACTGCTCTTATCAATAATGCAGAGATTAAGGCTGGCGTAGAGCTTGGTACAAAATTAAACGAAAATGATACAATCAACCTGATTACTGCAGGCGCGCTAAAGGCTGAAAATATCACAACAGGAACCTTGACTGATGGTTTGATTACTATTGACAAGGGAATTAAAGTTGCTATTGGACCTGATGGAAATAAGTTAGTCGGAGTTATCAATGGCACAACTCCTCCGGGTGGCGGTGGTACAACACCTCCGGGCGGTGGCGGCACAACTCCTCCGGGTGGCGGTGGTACAACACCTCCGGGCGGCGGTGGCACAACACCTCCGGGTGGCGGTGGTACAACTCCTGGTGCCGGCAGCCTTTATGCTGATGCTGACGCAAAATCTCCGGTTGAAACACAGTCCGCTGCGCTCACTATGCTGAACCTGGGACATGATTTGCTGACAACTGCAGGCTATGAAAACGCTGCATTGGCTGTTGACGGTGAGGTAGAAGGTTCTGTTAATCCGTTTATCACCATGAGCGCTAACAATCAAAAGCTCGATACCGGTTCTCACGTTGACCTCAAAGCATGGAACATGAATCTTGGCTTTGCAAAGAAAATCAACAACAATTCCGGCAAGCTGTTAATTGCGCCTATGATTGAATACGGTCGCGGCAGCTATGACTCCTACCTCGACAATGGTACGCACGGCGATGGCGATGCACACTTCTGGGGTGCGGGCCTGATGGCTAAGCAGCTCAATGATGATGGCCTCTATTATGAAGGCTCACTGCGTGCAGGCAGAATGAGCACCGATTATCAATCTGCTGTTGCAGGTGGTATTAAATACGACAGCGATGCAACCTATTACGCAGCACATCTTGGCATGGGTAAGGTGGTCCAGCTGAACGATAAGGATACTCTTGACTACTACGGCAAGCTGTTCTACACTCGTCAACAGGGTGATAAGGTTACTGTAGGCACCGGAGCAACCTATGATTTCGATGCTACAACCTCTCTGCGTACTCGTCTTGGTGCAAGATATACGCATCAACTGAGCGAGAAGAACGCTTTCTATGCAGGCTTGGCATGGCAGCATGAATTTGACGGTGAATCCAATGCGATTGTAGCAACAACCCTTGGCTCTGCTTCCGCACCTGCTCCTTCCATGAAGGGCGATACCGGTATTATGGAGCTTGGCTGGAGAGTTAACAACTCCGACAAATTCGAACTGGGCCTTGGCGTTAACGGCTCCGTTGGTAAGCAAAATGGTGTAGGCTTCAATCTGAGCCTCAACTTCAGCTTCTGATAAAGACTCTAGAATAATAAAAATATAGCATTAGTCCAGGGAATCTTTAAGCATAAGTAATGGACTAACGCAGATTTACAGAGAAAGCCATGTTTTACTGATTTTCGGTAAGACATGGCTTTTTAAATATGAAAATTATGATTGGCATAGGGGGATTAAGATACCAAAATTGATATTTTCCGTACAAAAATCTGATAACAGAGCATCAGCGTTATAGAGCGCTACCTTTCAGTCGCAAAACTTTTCAGCTGACTTTCTCTGTTCTGCGCACAAAAAAACTGCACAACAAGATGCGGTTGATGACGTATAATAAGTTGCGCAAATTCAATTCAAAAAGATAGACATAGAGACTACCTTTGCTTACAATTAAGTT
>ERZ780228.482-NODE-482-length-36607-cov-17.565359_pt1 | contig 36607 bp, 25 predicted proteins | sample MGYA00511015_ERZ780228 | MGnify/ENA primary metagenome ERZ780228 (study PRJEB29588, sample SAMEA2161897) | human gut metagenome | biome: human gut; feature: human-associated habitat; material: faeces | place: Denmark | collected 2008/2010 ...
ACTTTATAAATACCTGTACTACTATTTTCCTGACTTTCCATATTTTTTATATAGCTATAATCTGCAAAAAAATGTAACACACATTTTTGAAAGTAGAAATATAGATATTATGAAAATTTATCTGTAAAGCTATCAGATAGGAAGAAAAATGAATTATATCTCAACTTTTACTGAAGATTTTCTTGTATACTCCACATAAAGGACATAATTGCCGAATAATCCGGCATTACAAAATGAAAAATTACATATAGACTCAAAAATCATATTTTACCCCTATTTTAGAGTTGAAACTCAATCCTCTAGCCTATTATAGACTTGGAAGGTAATAATTCACACCTATTTTAGACCGACATCTTCATTTTTCTGTAAATTATTAGATACCATTCTTGTCTGTTAAGGCTATATTCTTTATTTTTGCAATCCATAATCAAGATACTGAAAAACTTGCGTCAGAGTTTTTAGATGTTTTGATTTATGGACAAGCTAAAATAGATTGGAAGTCTGCCATTATTTTTTTAATTAACTAATGATTTTGAACTGTTGAACATCCAATAGTTATATCAAGAGAAATAGCTCTGTGATAATTATAAGTCTAATTAAAAATTTAAGAAGCATGAAAGAAAATTTACAAAGCATTAGTAATCAGCAAAGTGTAGAAGTTGTAAACGGTGGTAATTCACAAGTAATAACTCGTAAAGCTTCCAAGAAGAAAGAACCCTTTCACGCTGTAAGAGAGAAAGCTGCGAACCTCTACCGAAAGCAACTGAACCGAGGTGTTGACACAATGAAAAAAGCGATTGAGTACGCTCTGAACCAAGCCTCTATTGAATATGACCAAAACCGTTTCTTGGCGGATTACGGAAGATTGGTAGAAAGGCTCTTGGATAGCAAAAGTTTTGAAAGGGACTGTAACAAGTTTAAATTAGAACCGTTCGACGCTGCAACCCATATCGTCTTTGACGGTGTGAAGCAAATGAACATCGTCCTCGAAAAAGGTTTGGAAACTGTGTACGGAAGCCGTTTAACGGAACTTAAAGAAGCAGTGTACTCGAAAGAAGTACTTGGTACAGCATTAGGATACCCAATTGCTGCTTAATAACTTCCCCCTCTTGCCTGACGCTTTAGCAAGGGGGGATTTTATTTTTAAAGTAAATTCTTCATTGCCTCATCTATTTGCTCATTCTCAAAGCTATCAAGATAATACTGTGTCGTTGACAAACTTGTATGCCCCAATGATTCGCTTATCAATGCGATGTTTACACCAGAACGTTTTAATACTGTTGCAAATGAGTGACGCGCAACATAGGTTGTCAGCGGAATGCTAATATCCAAATGAGCACCTATCTTTTTAAGAGCTTTATTCATGCCTTTTATTACTTTTCTAATCCTATCATATTGCTGTTGTTCAGTAATATGAAAATTACGGTCTAATATTGGGAAAACATAATCATTCAGTTGTGAGTCCGGTTTCCTATATTTATCTACAATTTGTACGGCTTGAGGCAAAAGTTGAAATGTAATAGGCTGCTTTGTCTTATGTCGTACAAAGCATATTCGATTATTTATAATATCTGAATATTTCAAATATGCTATATCAATCATATTCATACCACAACCAAGATAACTAAAAGAAAATAAGTCTTTGGTCAAATGAAGTAATGGGCTATAATAAGTTGTTATCTCCATTAAATCAACATTCATTATTTTATGTATTTCAGCCTTAGTAATTGCCCTCTTACATTTACCCTTACGATAATGAGATATTTTGAATTTTACAAAAGGATAATACTTCTCGTTCACCACATTATCTTCTATTGCTTTATTATAAACAGCACGTAATTCTCTCATTCGTATTCCAATCGTATTATCAGAATTACCACGTTTACGAAGATAAAGCTCATAACGCTTTAACCAATTTACATCAATATCCGTGAAAGGTATATCCAAATTACCTGCGAATCTCAATACAGAATTATAACAACTAATGTAAGCCTTGGCATTACCTAATCGCTTCTCGGCAGTCATATACTGTATGATGTATTGAATATAATCTCCCACATTCTGTTTATTACAACTTCGTTCCACGTATTCAGCCAAAGATTGTGGAGTAAAGTCTTTACCAAGCGCTTTCAACTCAAACATCATATTGACATATTCTTGCCTCGTTTGATTCATGATACTCAATAACTGTTCACGATTGGGATAGTTTCTTTTAGGTTCTTCTTTATCAAAATTCCAACAAGAAGCTTTAATTGAAATTCCCAAAGATTTAAAGTAACGTAACTTACCTTGGCTAATTCTCAACATCAACGGGTGTTCTCCATTAGCCAAAACTTTTGATTTAAAACAAATAATGCCTATATTAGCATCCATAACGTAACATATTATTGTCACATTTTGGTTTGCGCTATGGTTTACACCAATAAACAAATAAGAGATATTTTAGAAGTCAGACATAAGATTTGGCAAAAACCAAAACAGCTATAAATACCTTATAATCAGAAGCTTTGCTGGTAGCTTTCAAAGGCGTCAGCCTTTGGAAGACGCAGGTTCATAATCATGAGGTCCCCGGTTCAATCCCGGGTCCCGCTACTTGATAAGAATAAGGCATTTGAGAGGCTTCCACTCTTGGGTGCCTTTTTCTTTTATACATCAATTGGTGCCGGTTTACACTATGGTTTACACCAACGCAAATCATATATCAATCAGATTAAACATCTGTCAAATTCAATGTGGCAAGGTTCAACATATAAAAAAATAGCCTCAACTTACAAAAAATTGAGGCTATCGAAATATCACTTAAAAAGTCTCTCTATTCCCATTCTATAGTCGCATTAGGTTTCGGAGACATATCATAACAAACGCGATTTACATTCTTCACTTCTTTCAGGATACGGTCTGTTATCTTCATCAGGATAGGCCATTCTATCGGTTCGATAGTAGCCGTCATAGCATCTACCGTGTTGACAGCGCGAATAATCACCGGCCAATCAAAAGAACGGGCATTATCACGTACACCAACAGATTTAAAATCGGGTACTACTGTAAAGTATTGCCATACCTTTTTATCCAATCCGGCAATCTGAAACTCTTCACGCAAAATAGCATCGGACTCACGTACAGCCTCCAAACGGTCACGCGTTATAGCACCTAAACAACGTACGCCCAAACCTGGACCAGGGAAAGGTTGACGGTAAACCATCTCATAAGGCAATCCCAACTCCAAGCCACAAGCACGAACTTCATCTTTAAATAATTGGCGCAACGGCTCTACAAGTTCAAACTTAAGGTCTTCAGGCAGCCCACCTACATTATGGTGAGACTTCACCATTTTAGCAGTTTTCGTTCCACTTTCCACAATATCCGGATAAATAGTCCCTTGCCCCAAGAAGTCAATACCATTCAGCTTACGTGCTTCTTCTTCGAACACACGAATAAACTCACCACCAATAATTTTACGTTTCTGTTCCGGATCTTCCACACCTGCCAGTTTATTCAAGAAACGATCGGTTACATCTACATAAATAAGATTTGCTTTCAACTGGTTGCTGAATACCTCAACCACATCTTCAGACTCTCCCTTACGCATCAAACCATGATTAACATGTACGCAAACCAGATTGTTACCAATTGCCTTCAGAAGTAAAGCTGCTACCACAGAGCTATCAACTCCACCCGACAGAGCCAACAATACTTTCTTATCGCCCACCTGACGCTTAATCAACTCTATCTGATCATTGACAAAGTTCTTCATGTTCCAGTTAGCTTCAGCTTTACAAACATCGAAAACAAATGATTTCACTGCCGCCTTTATAGCCTCAATATCATCCGCAAATTCTGCCAACTTCACTTCACAAGTTGCTTTATCGTGACCTGCAGCCATGACGGGAATCCCCAAAGTATAGATAGCTGGATTTACATCAATAGCAACGCCATCAATTACATTATTCGGTCCACCATTAATTATAATACCCTTTACATTGGGCAATGCTTTCAGTTCTTCCACTGTGATATCGTGAGGATAAATCTCACTATAAACTCCTAATGCACGGATGGCGCGAGCCAACACCGTATTCTCATGACTACCCAAGTCAAGGATAACAATCATATCCTGCTTCATCTGATTTTGGTTGTTTTTTAAGTTATTGTATTGTTTATTATTCACTATCGTTTCCAAACGGTCTGCAAATATAAAGATTTTTAGAGAGACTATAATACATTGATTCTCTAAAGTTTCAGAACAGAGTCGCGTTTTTTTGCTGTTATATTATTCCAAAGAAAAAAATGAAGTTATACAGACAAGCAAAAATAAAAAAAGAAGCATTCACAAACACTATAGAGTTTGAAAGACTTCTTTTATCCTAGATATTTTATACATTTGCTGCATAAAACATAATATTTCACCATGAACGAAGAGAAAAGTTCCTTTATAAAAGGTATAAATGAGCAACACCCAGCCGCTTATCATCAGCTTTATAATGAATATTATAAAGCATTGGTGTTGTATGCCATCAACTTTCTCTCTTCCCAACAAGCTGCCGAAGATATTGTACAGGATCTTTTTGCAACTATGTGGGAAAAGAAAATGAGATTCTTATCATTGCCTTCTTTCCGAACTTATCTTTATAATTCTATACGAAATGCCTCTCTTAATTATTTAAAACATCAGAATGTAGAATCTCTCTATCTTGAACGCTTGGCAAGCACTTATCGAGAAATCACAGAAGAAGAAGATACCAATGAAGAAGAAGTATACCGACTACTATTTCGTGCTATCGATAAATTGCCAACACGTTGCCGGGAAATATTCTTATTACATATGGATGGAAAAAAGAATGAAGAAATAGCTACTGCACTAGGAATTTCGATTGAAACAGTAAAAACACAAAAGAAAAGAGCTATACAATCTATCAAAGAACAGATGGGCACATGCTATTTTTTGCTCCCCTTATGTGACATTTTGTATAGTTCCAAGTTTTTTTCGTAACCAAAATAATCTTTTTTAGAAAGTTTGTACCTCTTTTTAATCTTCATGTTGTCTTATTAACAAATGATAAGACAATAAATATATGAAAATAAAATCTGGTACAGAAGAATTAATAGCCAAATATCTCTTCGGTGATATTACAGAGCACGAGAAAAAACAACTTGACAATTGGATCAAGACCTCTCCACAACACGAAGAGTTTTTCAATCGTTTACGAACAAGCGCATCATTTCGTAAGCGCTACGAGGCATATACACAGATTAACTCACATCAGGCATGGAAACATTTCAAAAAGAAATATTGCCAAGTATCAGTCACATCAATTCTCCTGAAATATGCAGCTATTTTAATATTACCTATAATAATAGCAGCAGGAGGATGGTACTTTTATATTGCTTCCGAAAAACAAATATCTGACAATCTAGCCTTAGGAGATGCCATACAGCCAGGAATTCCTAAAGCTACATTAATTTTAGCCGGGAATGACAAGCAATCGCTTACCCCAACATATCCAACACCAGTTAAAGTTAATCATTCCACAACTGCTATAGCTCAAAATGGTGCGCTCATCTATCCATCAACACCCAATATAAATATAGATATACCTCAAAAACAGCAGCCTGAAACAGTAGAAAAAAACACATTAACAACTGAACAAGGAAACGAATTCAGAGTAACCTTTGAAGATGGAACAACCGTACACCTCAATTATAATACAGAAATACGGTATCCTGTAAGGTTTAGTAAGTCTAAACGCATGGTTTATCTAAAAGGGGAAGCCTATTTTAAAATAGCCAAAGATGCTCGTCCTTTCTATGTTATCACTGACCAAGGAACAATCAAACAGTATGGTACAGAGTTTAATGTTAATACATTCAGCCCTGAACGAACAGAAGTCGCATTAGTGAAAGGGAGCATTAGTATTATTCCTCAAGGAAGTACACAAGAACAACTCATAGAGCCGGGCCAATTGGCACACATTGAACAGAAAGGTAACAATATATCTATATACAATGTAGACCTCACTCCCTACATAGCATGGAATGAAGGACGACTTATTTTCGAAAATCGTACTTTAGAAAATATTGTCGAAATTCTAGAACATTGGTATAATGTTAATATTTCCTTTGGCACTTCCGAGCTTAAACAACTGCGATTTACTGGTAATATGGATCGTTATGCCACAATCAGCCCGATATTAAAAGCAATAGCACGTACTACGAATTTACAAATAAAAATAGAAGGAAGAGAGATTTTAATCACAGACAATTAATTACTAATTAAACAAGAAGAAAGAATGAGAAAGACAAAAAGTAGAGAAAGAATCCGAATACTTTCTCTGGTAGTAGTATTATTACTATTACCCACAATGATGTTTGCCATTCCAGAAAGTGGCAAAAAAGTAACTTTAAATCTGGAATCTGTCACTGTCAAAGATTTTTTCGATGCTTTAAGACAACAAACCGGATTAAGCTTTGTCTACAATACAGAACAGACAAAGTCACTGAAACCCATCACTATCCATGTAAAAGATGAAACTGTGGATAACGTACTACGTACTGTTCTTAATGGTACAGGGCTTACTTATAGTATGGAAAGAGATATTGTTACCATCTCTAAAGTGGAACAACAAGGGGATAAACGTTCCGCAACCGGTATTGTATCAGATGAAGAAGGATACCCCCTGCCTGGTGTTAATGTTGTGATTAGTGATCTTCAACGATTTGCCATAACCGACAACAATGGTAAATATAATATAGAGATTCCAACTAATACCGCATGTACTATCACCTTTTCATATATCGGAATGTCTACTCAACAAGTGATGATTAATAGTGGTCGGAATGATGTACGAAAAAATATTACTCTAAAAAGTGATACTAAATTAGATGAGGTTATCGTTACTGGAATTTATACTCGTAAAGCGGAAAGTTTTACTGGAGCAGCAACTACTATTTCGAGCAAAGATCTGATGCGTGTCGGAAATCAGAATGTGTTCCAGAGCTTGAAAAATCTGGATCCTACAATATACATTGCAGATAATTTTGATATGGGCTCCAATCCCAATAGTGTTCCGGATATGTCAATGCGTGGAACTTCCAGTTTTCCAACGACAGAAAGCAGTTCTTTGCGCAGCAACTATCAAAATCAACCCAATCAACCTTTATTCATTCTTGATGGTTTTGAAACAACTGCTGAAACAATAATGGACATGGACATGAACCGAATTGAAAGCATTACAATTTTAAAAGACGCCTCAGCAAAAGCTCTCTACGGTTCTAAAGCAGCCAATGGTGTAATTGTTATTGAAACAAAACGTTTAACCGGAAATCAACAGCGTATTACGTATAATGGTAGTATTTCTTTGGAAATGCCGGATTTAACCAGTTATGACCTTTGTAATGCATTTGAAAAATTGGAAGCAGAACGTTTAGACGGAGTATATACAAGTAGTAGCGCCAATACACAAATCCAATTAGATCAATTATATAATGGACGACGAAAACTTGCATTAGAAGGATTAGATACCTACTGGTTATCCAAGCCACTTCACACTGGCATAGGACATAAACATAACCTAAATATAGAATTAGGCGATTCCCAAAATTTACGTGCAATCTTAGACCTTACTTATAATCAGATTACTGGGGTTATGAAGGGATCTGACCGCCGCAATATATCGGGTGATATAAATTTATCATACAGACATAACAAACTATTACTAAAGAATATCCTATCAATCATATCTAACAAAAGTAATGAGTCCCCTTATGGAGAATTTAGCGAATATTCCAGAATGAATCCATATTGGCAAGCAACTGATGAAAATGGGAATATAGTTCAATGGGTAGAACAAATTGGCTCAACATCAAGCAAAGTAGCTAACCCTATGTATAATTCTATTATCGGAACCAGCTTTACTTCCAGTTATTTACAATTCACCAATAATTTTTATGCAGAATGGCAAGTTGATAAAAACTGGAAAGCAACAGCACGTATAGGAGTCTCTGAAAAACGAAATGATATGGATGATTTCTATCCCGCCTCACATTCCATTTTTGCAAATGTTAATGATATACTTAAGCGTGGTAAGTATATTATGGAAAATGGTAAATCCAGTTCTATTTCCGGAGACTTGAATATAAACTATAATAATCAATTTGGTAAACATACTATCTTTGGAAATGCCGGTGCCTTTATCTCCGGAGAAAAATCATCAGCATATCGACACACGGCAGAAGGTTTCCCCAATAATCAGAAGGCAGATATTTCATTCGCAAAACAATATGCAGAAAACAGTACCCCTACTGGTTATTCCACAATTAACCGTGAAGCCAGCTTCCTATTAGCCGCTTCGTATGATTATGACAATCGTTATTTAGCCGATGCAACTGTTCGGGAAAGCGCATCTTCCTTATACGGTTCAGATAACCGTTGGGCCAATAGCTGGTCTTTTGGTATTGGATGGAACCTGCACAATGAAGCCATCTTGAAAGGTGTTGGATGGATTAAACAGTTAAAACTTCGGGCCTCGATTGGTTTGACTGGAAATCAAAACTTTGATACCAACGCAGCAATTGCTACATATAATTATTACACAGGCGTCGTATATGGAGGCTTAGCTGGCAAATTTACAGGAGCTTATTTAGCATCTATGCCTAACTCCAAATTAAAATGGGAACAGAAAAAGGATCATAATATAGGAATTGATATGAGAGTTGCCGGATTATCCCTTTCTGTTGACTATTACTCAGCAGATACCAAGAATATGTTAACCGATGTAACAATCCCAACTTCTACAGGGTTCGCAATAGTAAAAGATAATTTAGGATTGGTACGTAATTCTGGAGTTGAAGCTAAAGCTAATTATACAATATGGCAAGGAAAAGAAGGTTTTGTAAATGTATATGGAACATTTGCCTATAACCGAAATAAAATAATTCGTTTGTCAGAGAGTATGCGGGCTTACAATGAAAAAATGATGAAACAAGCAGAAGATAATAATACCTCTGCACCTGTATTAATGTATCAAGACGGATTATCTATGAAAACAATATGGGCAGTTCCTTCAGCCGGTATTGATCCGCAAACCGGACAAGAAATATACATTAAAAAAGATGGTACCTACACCTATACTTATTCAGCCAATGATATGGTCGCTGCTGGTAACTCCGATCCTAAGTATCGTGGTACAGGCGGTTTCACAGCCGAGTATAAAGGTATCGGATTAAGCGCTACTATAAGTTATCTTGCTGGTTGTCAAATGTATAATTCAACCCTCGTCAGTCGGGTAGAAAATGCAAATATTGCTTACAATGTGGATCGCCGATTGCTAATTGGTCGTTGGACTACTCCCGGACAAGTAACACCATACAAGAAATTTAATTCTGAAACAACTACACGTGCTACCACTCGCTTTGTACAGGATCGGCGTGAATTATCACTCTCTTCCATCAGTGCATATTATGAGTTTCCCAGTTCCATTTATAGGAAATTAAGTATGCAACGTCTGCGTTTATCATTCTATTTAAATGATATTGCAACGTTCTCTTCTATAAAAATAGAACGAGGTTTAAATTATCCTTTCGCAAGAAATATGTCGTTCTCATTAACAGCCACTCTCTAAATTTTATAAAGATGAAAAAATACATATTAATCCTATTAACGTCCGTAGTAACATTATCCTCTTGCAGCGACTGGTTCGATGTTACTTCAGGGTCTGAAATTCGAGAAAAAGATCATTATAGCACTCTAGCCGGATTCCAACAATCTTTAATAGGTTGTTATATTAGCATGACAGACAATGCCCTTTATGGTAAAGAATTATCCTGGTATGCAATTGAAATATTAGGTCATCAATTTAATCCTGTGACTTCCAATTCAAGTAATAGTAGAGAAATGCAAGAATATGAAAAATTCAATTACGACCACACACAAATATTCTCGGACATCGAAAATATCTGGGCTAAAGCATATTCTGTAATAGCCAATGCCAATGAAGCATTAACTAATATGGAAGGACAGGAGTCAAGTCTGAACGAAGTCTATTATCATGTTATCAAAGGAGAACTTCTTGCCATTCGTGCATATATACATTTTGATCTGTTGCGCCTATATGGATATGGTGATTGGAAAAACCGTTCCGCAGAACTAAACTCTAAAAAAACGATTCCATATGTAACAACTTTATCATCGATCCCAACTCCTCAACGCACAGGAAAAGAGACACTTCAAATGATTATCAACGATTTGGAAGCCGCAGAAAAATTATTAAAGGAATACGACCCGATCACAAAAAAACATCCGGCTTCTTATTACACAAGTATAGATGCAGATGGTTTCTTCAAAGATAGAACTTTACGACTCAATTATTATGCAGTCAAAGCATTGGAAGCACGTGTATATTTATGGGAAGGCAGTAAAGAAAGCATAGACAAAGCTTTAAATGCTACTGAAGAGATAATCACAGCTATCGGTGATAATGGAATTGTTATGGACGATATGTACACTTACTCCTACCTGTTACCAGAAATTTCTCAATCTAACCGTTCTCTAGCATCCGAAGCTTTATTTAGCCTAAATGTTTCAGACGTTACGTCCAAAATTACCTCATATATAATACCCAACTTCGTCAACACAGACTATACAGCTATGTATATATCTCCAACAGATGTTGAAAATATATATGAAGGCATAAATTCAGATGTTCGTTTCACACGAATGTTAGATCAAACCCAAAGTGATTCCAGAGGATATGTCCCTATGAAAATTCATCAAGCAAGTTTAGACGAATTCAATAAGAACCGCTTGTCTCTAATACGCTTGCCTGAAATATTCTATATTGCTGCAGAATGCTATGCAACAAGTGCAACCCCAAATCTTGACATGGCATTACAAAGGCTAAATAAGATTCGCGAAAACAGAGGTATCAGCACCCCTCTTGAAAATCTAAATGCAGATCAAATCATAAAAGAAATACAAAAAGAATATCACAAAGAATTCATTTCCGAAGGTGTCATGTTCTATTACTATAAGCGAACAGGGTGTAAATCTATTCCTAATTATAGTGAAGAGATGACAGATACGCAATATTTATTGCCTTATCCTACCTTCGAAATACAATCCGGTCGTGTACAATAAACAATATTAATATGAAAAAAATAATTATAAAATCAGTCTTAGCGATAAGCTGTTTCTCTTTATGCCTCATTAGTTGCGGCAAGGAAGAAATACCATATTTTGACAGTCAATATAATGCTGTCAGATTCAATTCTACGAATGAGTACGATGCAGAAACCGACATATTTAAAGGGAATTATTCTTTTCTGGAGAATCCCTTTGATGAATATGGTGAATATGAATTGCCTTTAGTTTTGGTCGGAAATGTATCGACAGAAGACCGTACTGTGAATTATGTAATCAATGCGGAGGAAACCACTGCCCCCGAAAACAGTTATGAAATAACTGCTGCAGTGATTCCCGCAAATAGTTTAAAAGGAACAATAAAAATAAGGCTGTTTAATACTGATGAAATACAAAATGGAGCATCATATAAACTTTATATCCAGCTAAAGGAGTCATCAACTCTAGGGTTAGGCCCTAAAGAATATATCACAGCAACAGTAAGTTGGAACAACAATATCATTGCCCCTCCAGCGACTGAACGATATGTATGGATGACATATAATTCACTAATAAAATCATCCCTAGCTCCAACCTCTTATTCTACAACAGCTTATAGTTCCAATGCTTTAAAAACAATTGTAACAGCTTTAGACTGGGATGATTGGGACGATATGACTGCGCATCCTGACCAACCACAGAGACCAACATATTTTACATATAAATATCTCGCCAATTATAGATTATTCGTAACAGACAAATCATATGAAGCTTATGCTGCAAAATTAGCGGATTATCTAAAAAAGTATCAGAAAGAACATCCCGATACCCCCCTAGTTCATAACGAAGGTAATTTGAAAGGACAAATTATAGAAGCCAGAACATATTAATTTATATAATTCTATAAAATTATGAAGAAAAATAATATAACTCAATTAATAATATTACTGCTGCCTAATATTCTCTGGTTTACTTCTTGTTATGAGGATAAAAGTTCATTTGTAACAAACCTTATTCCAGAAGTACAAATTAGTATAAACGATAAAAATCAAGAAAATTCAATATACGTAGGTTATCAATCTCCTGTCGATATTGTACCATCTATTACCCAAGATGGTTTTGATGGTTCTAATTTGCGCTATGAATGGGCTGTAACCGAGGAACCCTCAACTAATAATCCTGTTTATGAAATTATTGGTACAGAAAAAGACTTTCATGGTATTATAAATCGTCCTATATCAAATGGAGCCTATACGTTAAAATTGACTGTAACAGATGTAGCAAATGATAACTTACAATATATTTATTCTTGGGAATTATATGTACAAAGTAGCTTCCTAGACGGATTGTTGATCGCAGATAGTGAAAACGGAACAACAACAGATTTTACTTTGATTAACAATTCTCAAATAACAAATCAATATACAAAAGAAGAAAGAATATTCCGTCACATACTAGAAACTGCTAATGGAGCAGCATATGATGAATTATTGACTTCATTAACCTATGAGGTGATGGGGAACACAGCAATACTTGGTAGTTCTCACTTAAATCAGATTTGGGCTATTTCTTCCACAGGAAAAAGCATTCGTTTCAACTGTAAGGACTATTCAATAAACGGGACATGGGAAGATGAAAAAATATTTTTATATTGCCCCACCGATTTTCAAGTAAAATCTTATATTCGTTCTTCACAACTTTTCATCGCTTATACAAATAATGGACTATATTCATTCTTAAACGTAGCAGGTAACAAATTCTCTATGCCTAATTCTGTTTTTAATGGATTTGAAATCAATAACAATGTATATGCAGCAAATTCTTCATATAGTATTGGAGACAACCATTTAGTATGGTTAGATAAACCCAAAGGTGCCTTTTATTCCTTAAATGGCACGAGTTATAACACATGTACTCCGTATATCTCAAATCCGGATTTCGATCCTAATGACATGGGGAGTCAAACAGCTATTGCCGCAACAAGTTCTCAAGATGGCTCATTGGCCACTTTCTTACTTAAAGACGATAATAGTGGAAATTATGCTATTTACACTTTAAGCCAATATAAAGCAGAAGAAGGCTACTATGAAGATCCTGATAATTGGGAGGGATGGATTGTGACTTCACCAGAACAACCAGCAGCAGCAAAAAACAAATATATTATTCCAACGACAGGAAAAACCTTACTAGACAAAGCTGTATCTATTTTCTTCGGACATACAAATAATGTATTATATGTAGTAACAGATGCAGCTATATACTCATTTACTTACGGTATGGGAAATGAAGTATCTGTCTCCACCACCTCACAGTTTACCCCCAGTAACGGAGAAAAAATTACAAAGGCCAAGTTATATCAACAAGGGCAATATACCAATCAAATTAATGTAATGACTGGTAATCCACCAACTATTGCCCCAAATGCATGGAATAACAAAGCCCTCATTATTGTGACCCAATCCGCAGAATTTAACGGAAAAGTCTCAATTGTTCCGATGAAACAGGCCGGTGCAGGAACCTTGGATATTTCTAAAGCCCTAATCTATGATGGTTTTGGTAAAATCCTAGATGTAACAACAACCGGATATTAATCTAATTTCATAAAAATACATTAAAGAACTGATATGAAAAAGAAAATCCTCTTACTTGCAGCAATGGTGGTAGCTTCGTCTACCACCATTGACGCACAGCGTAAATTTCCATTCTTCTGGAAAAAAAAGAAGGCAAAAACAGAACAAACAACTCCTGCTAAAAAAGAAAGTGAATATGACAAACTATTCAAGAAAAAGCATGAAATAGCCAAAGGACTGATTACTCTCCATCTGCTGGATGGAAAAGTATATTTTGAACTTCCTGTGGATTTAATTAATAAAGATATGCTTATTGGTTCCACCGTTACCAGTATCTCTGATAATGGTAATGCAGTAGTTGGTTCCAAGCCGACCGATCTTCTTCACGTAGTATTCACACGCAATAAAACACATGTACAGTTACGTCAGGTAAACACTGACTATATTACTGGTAACACACAAATTGATGAAGCTTTACGCAAAAGTACACTGGGAGCAATTTTAAGCAACCAAAAGATTCAAGCATACAATAATGACTCTACTGCTATCGTTTTTGATATGAGCAGCGTCTTCCTGGGCGACAATAAAAAGATGAGTCCCTTCGACAAAAATTCTATTTATGGAATGTACAATCGTACAGAGAATTATCAATCCGACTGCTCGTACATTTCACAAATCAAGGCTTTCAAAGATAATGTTTCTATTAAAAGCTGTCTGTCATATACATTCTCTGTCAGCAATTCACAAGGAACATCACTCATAAAAGACCGTCCATTCACCGCAGAAATGACACGTTCCATCATGCTGTTAAAAGAAAAGCCTTATCGTCCACGTATGGCAGATTACCGGATCGGTGTATTTTTTACCGGACGCGAACAACTAGGCGAAGGAGCTAAAACGACCGTACCCGTTTACTATGCCAATCGATGGGATATACAACCGTCCGACACCGCCGCCTACTTACGTGGAGAGAAAGTGAAACCCACTAAACAGATTGTCTTCTACATCGATAATACTTTCCCAGAGAAATGGAAACCATATCTGCGGGAAGGAGTCACCCAATGGAATGAATTATTTGAACAGATTGGATTCAAAGATGTTGTAGCAGCCAAAGATTTCCCGACAGATGATCCGGAATTCGATCCCGACAATATCAAATATTCATGTGTCCGCTATGCTCCATCAAGCATTGAAAATGCAATGGGACCATCATGGGTAGACCCGCGAAGCGGAGAAATCCTGAATGCCTCCGTATATCTATATCACAATGTCATCAAACTTATCAGCAACTGGTTGTTCGTGCAAACAGCACAAGCCGATAAAGATGTACGCACAGTCAATATTCCGGATGAAATGGTTGGAGATGCGTTGCGCTATGTACTTTCACATGAAATCGGGCACTGTTTAGGGTTTATGCATAACATGGGAGCTTCTTCCACCTTCCCGGTAGATTCTTTACGTTCACCGGAATTCACACAGAAGTATGGTACCACTCCTTCCATCATGGACTATGCACGCTTCAACTATGTAGCACAACCTGGCGATAAAGAACGTGGCGTTAAATTGACTCCTCCCCGCTTTGGTGAATACGACAAATACCTCATTAAATGGACGTATACTCCAGTATTCAATGTTAATTCTGCAGAGGAAGAAGCAATTATAACAGGCAAATGGATCAGTGATGCCATTAAAGAGAATCCAGTGTACCGATATGGAAAACAACAAGTATATGGAGTTGTTGATCCCCGTTCACAAACGGAAGATATTGGTGACAACTCTATGAAAGCAACTCGATATGGCATCAAGAACCTTAAGTATATCATGAATAATCTGGAAAGTTGGATTTCCGAAGGTGACGATACATACGAATACCGTGAAGATTTATTTATTGGTATCGTAGAACAACTTGCAATGTACGTTACCCATGTAGCAGGCAATGTAGGCGGCTATTTTGTCAACGAAGTTAAAGAAGGGGACACAATGCCACGTTTTGCACAGATCCCAAAGGCACAACAAAAAGAAGCCCTGAATTACCTATTCGAGATTTATAACGATCTGAATTGGCTTGACAACAAAAACTTGTTAACTAAATTCCCAATTTCCGGTTCCCCTAAACAAACTATTCAAAACTTCATGTTGAGATATATACTGCCTGTACCTTTTCAGGTATCACAATACGAAGGATTAGAAAAAGATTCATTTACTGCTGCCGAGGCTTTCAACATGATATACAATTTTGTATGGAAACCGACCATTTCCGGATGTACATTAACAGAATCCCAAATGAATCTCCAGAAACAATATATATACATGATGATGCAAACTGCCGGTTTCACAATCAAAGGAGCTGGGAAAGCATTGGCCGGAGAAAAACCACTTGACATCAATCACCGCCAGTTCGGATATACTTGTTGCCAAGGACATGCTATCAAAGAGGATGTTATACACAACCCTGTAGCAGGTTTTGAATGGAGACCGTTGAATCGTTTTTCTATGACGGCTAAAGTTACACAAGCAGATGTATACGCATATATAGCTAAAGCCAAACAACTGATGAAACAAAAGGCAGCCAGTGCATCAGGGAAGACGAAAGCTCACTATGAATTATTATTAAAGATGCTCGACATCAACTTAAAATAAGGGAGGGACAAAAGATGAAAATACTATTTTTATGGTTGATGCCAATTTTGTTGATTATCGGATCAACAAATGAAGCCAATGCCCGCTCCAAAAAGAAAAAAGGAAAAGCAAAAACCGAACAACAGACTGACAGTGTTCAAAAGAAAAAAAAGAGTGTCTACGACAAGCTTTTCAAAGATAAGAAGAAACATACAGTCAATAAAGGGACAATCACAGTTCATCAGTACGAGGATAAGATTTATCTGGAACTACCGATTGAATTAATGGGACGGGATTTTTTAGTAAACTCTGCCATCACTACTGCAAGTGACATTTCGCTGGCGGGCACAAAAGCTGCTCAAAGCAGGTATCTGATTATTGATAAAACCGATTCATTAATATTATTCCGAGATCCGAAATACAATGTTCGCCTCAACGAACAGGACGATAATCAAGAAGCGGCTTTTGCATTATCTCGTAGTAATGCTATTTACAAAGCATTTCCAATTGAAGGATACACCAGCGATTCAACGGCTGTTGTATTTAATGCCACTTCCTATTTCTCTTGTTCCAATAAAGATGTACTCAATCTTAGCGGACGCAGTTATGGAGGTATGCTCACAATTGTAAGTGCTTCCCCTCAAAGTAAAACATCTTTTGTGGACTCTGCAGACGCATTCGACAATTGTATCAGTATCACTCAAAACTGTACTGCAAAGTTGAGCATCAGCATCATGGGATTCGTCTCCAAAGAGCAACCGGAATTAACCATGTCGGTACAAACAACACTAGCCCTACTGTCGAAAGAAAAAATGAACACCCGCGAAGCCAACCCACGTGTAGGAACAGGTTATATATCATACACAGACTATCGTAATGAAAAACGTTTCAAGAAAGGATACTATGTAACACGCCGTAATATAACGACACAACAACCTGTTGTCTTCTACATCGACACTCTGATTCAAGATAGCTGGGTAAAAGCCATCCAAAAAAGTGCAGATGAATGGAATATAATATTTGAAGACTTAGGAATAGGAAAACCAATCATAATAAAACCATATGAGAAAGATTCAACTTTCCGTGCTAATAACCCAATGATAAATACGATTGCTTTCCTGAATAACAACAACTCGGAAGTTACCGCATACAATGTCACTGACTTACGCACTGGAGAAATCTTAAGTACCAAGATAGGAGTACCACGCGACCTTGCCGTCAGCGTACGTCGTAATGGAGTATACCAAATGGCAGAGATTGATCCGCGCTTCCGGACTTATTACATTGCCGATGAGGTGATCTGTGAGAATCTGACAGCACGTATGCTAAAAGCATTTGGTCTTAGTTTGGGATTGGCAACTAATTTGGCTGGTTCTGCAGCATACTCCCCTGAGGAACTGCGTTCTCCTGAATTTACTCAAAAATATGGTATCACAGCTTCAGTCATGGACAACGTATTATACAATTATCTGGCACAGCCCGGTGATAAAGAAAAAGGAGTGGTATTGATTGTCGACAAACCGGGTGTATGTGATGCATTTACGCTCAAATATCTGTATGCCGCCACCAGTGAAAATGAATCAGACATGTTGAAGAAATGGGCTATGGAACACGATGGAGATCCACGCTATTTCTATGGAAAGCGTTCACCAGCTTATGCTACAGACCCGCGTTGCCAAAACTATGATTTAGGTAATGATCCGATAGCCTCTTTAGATGCACAAATCGCTCATGTGAAATATGTAGTTAAAAATAGTCCTGCCTGGTTTCACGACGATAATATCCCCAATGATTACCGGGAGCTATTTCCTGATTTTGTGATTATTGAATTAATCAATAAAACATTGTCACCTGTATCTTCTTATATCGGAGGTATTTATATCAATGAAGCCAACGAAAAAAGCAATGTTCCTTCATATCAACCGGTATCGGCAGATATGCAAAAGAAAGTCTTACAAAAGATATTCAGTACCTTCTATGATTTAAGTTGGCTGGACTCTAATAAGGATTTCTTGCGTTTAGGTGGTGTCAATCCTGATATGTCAGCATGGATTTACAATAACGGGTATCCAATGATGTCTTTGATGTTTCGTTTGATGCGTATGGGATTGAGTGTAGAGAAATCAACTAGACCTTATACCCAAGAAGCATATTTGAATGATATAGAGAAACAATTATTCAAAGAAACTTTAAATGGGAAACCTTTAAGTGCTCCAATGATTGCACAACTGTCTGTATATATCAATTCTTTAAAAGGAATGTGTCCGACATTAAAGGCTATTGACAAGGCTGTATCAACAAGAATAACTTCCATTGCTCTCAACGAGCAAACTAATCATAAGTTACAATCATTAGGGTTGCTGACAACTTTTGCCTCTATATCTGCAACAGAAGAGCAATCGGGTATGGAACCTATGACTGCTGTCAATTTCTATGTCGGTACGGATATCGAAGCCATTTGCTATGATAAGTTGAAAAGTACACGTCGCTATTTGATACAAGCTCGTTCTTTGGCTAGTAATGATATTGAACGTGGAAAATGCGATTATTTGATAGCGATGATTGACAGGGTAATTTAGCCTTTCCTCTACCATTCAACGTGTATGTTTATAAAAAGTTTAGTGATAGTAAAATGTATAACAATAAAAAAAAATTATATTATGAAGCAGATTATTTTATTCATTGTATTCATATTTACTATAATGATGTGTTCTTTTGCACAAGAAGCCCCCTCCTCTCCAATAATCAAGGCAAGAGACAATAAAAGTACTGAGTTTTTCAAAAACAAAAAACTTCAATCTCCGATCTCCCCAATGGTCCTTTTCAGTCAGAAAATCACAGGGGTTGTTTATACTGAAGGAGGAAAAGAGGTACTAATAGGCGCGAGCGTTATCGAAGTGGGTAGTACTAATGGTACTATAACTGATATTGATGGAGAATATAGTATAGGCATTTCTAAGGCCGACAAAAAAATTCTCCAAGCAAGTTATCTGGGTTATGAAACAAAACAAGAAAGAATTGGAGGCCGTAGGGTGGTGAACTTCTTCCTAAAAGAAAGTTCACAAGCCTTAGACAAATAAAACCACACACTATCACTAAACTTTTTATAAAACAGCAATATGAAAAAATTTATTTCTATTTTTTTATTGTTATACATTACTTTACCGATAAATGCTCAAGATAAAACAAATGAGCTATCGGGATTTATTATACACAAACAAGAAAATGGGTCTAATGGTTCATTAGACGGTGCCAATATCTTTTTGATCTATGCAAAAGACACACTGAAAACAACAAGCATAAATGGAGTATTCCGTTTCAAACCCATAAAAACAGGAAAAGCAAAACTCATTATCACTGCAATAGGGTGTCGGAAAGTTGAAAAAGAATTAAATATAATAGCTGGAAAGAATTCTAATCTTTACATAGAAATTTTGGATGAATCCATCCAACTGGAGGAAGTCACCATCAAGGGCAGAATCCCCATTGTGACCCAAAATGGCGACACGCTAATATTCAACCCGAAGGCAGTCAACATACAAGAAGGGGATGTCGCTATGAATATAGTCGAGCAACTTCCCGGAACAGAGACTGACGACCATTCCGTCAAAATCATGGGAAAACAAGTAACCAAAACTTATATAGACGGCAGACTAATATTCGGAAGTGACCCAATGGCAGCACTAAAGAATCTTTCTGCAACAGATGTATTAAAAATCAAGGCTTATGATGAATATGAAAATACGAAAACAAAAAAACTAATGTACAGAGGGGATCTCACCAGAGTGCTCAACATAGAAACCAAAAGCAAACTCATCAGCTCATGGAAAGCACACCTATTGGCTAGTACAGGCAGCAACATGGACTCAAAGAACGACAGAGGAAAGTTCCGTAAAGGGCTCGGACTCACCACTAACTTTTTCTCCGAGAAATTTTTACTCACAAGTAATGTATTTCACAATAATATCAACCGAAAATCAAATAATATCAAAAATGTTCTTTCCATTTCCGATCCTGGTAGTACTTACAACGAAACGACTTATGCAGATCTGGCTACGGAACGCTCATGGGACACAGAAAATGGAACATACGGTACATTTAGAGCATTTTACACTTTCGGATATAATCGCGATAATACAAATACACGATCCGAACAACATTATTTTCCTGGCAACAATTATCAGCAGCGCCTTTATGAAGAACAAAATAGCAACAGTGACAGAAAACAAAATCACTATTCCGAATTTTCTTTCTCCAATTCAAATGACAAATGGGGAGAATTCCGTTGGAACCAGCTTATAACATATAACAACAACAAAGATTGGCAATCGCTTTACATCTATAATGAAGAAAACAATCTTCAAACATCGAAAAGCCTGATGCATTACGATAATCTAAACAAGAATTTTCATGTGAAGGAAGATGTCAGTTATGTCAACAGTATTACCGACAGAATCGGATATACATTAGAAAGTTCAGTAGATATAAATAAAGGCAAAAATCATTCATTACGGATAGACACATTAGAAAGTTCGACAACACAAACTTATCTGACTATTCCATCAAAACTCCGCAATACGGAGTGGAACGGCAATGCGCAATTAATATATATACTGAATCCAGAAAATGACACCCAAATATCTTTTGACTATTCCGTTAAATACGAAAACGGATGGAAACACCAATTCGCCTGGAATATGTTGAGCCCCACAAATCCACAAACAGACGAAGCCAATACATATAGTTATAAAATAAATAACCTGACACAAAAACAGGAAGTTTCATTTCACTTTTTTCCCTTTCAAAAAACAAGTTGTGACATTTCAGCCGGACTGAAGGAAACTACACTTAAGCGGAAAGAAAAAGAAATGGACAACTACCGTAAAACATTCATCTCTCCAACAGTAGCAATATCTTTTGTGCATACAGATATAACAAAGTCATGGAGTGCCGCTTACAGACTGCATAATTTTGCACCAAACATAGTGCAGTTACGCCCACAAATAGATAACAGCAATCCTTACATGCTGCGCAGTGGAAATCCCAACTTAAAACAATCATATCTACATTCGTTCCTCTTCAATTGCAATCGTATGTTAGGAAAACATAACCACACCATAGGTGTTATTATCAATGCCTCTATCCGCCAGCACTCTCCTGTTGCAAAGACAACCTATTACAATGCCGAAACTTATCTACCGGGATTGCAATACACAGCACCTGCACACAGTTCTCTAATTAGTTTTGAAAACGTAGAAGGATATTGGGACATAAAAGGCAAACTGATATGGCAGGCTCCTATACGTAGTATAAAATCCAAATATGCCTTATCTACCGGATTCAACTACGAACATAACCCATATTATATAGGAGAAAATAAGACTACAACACGTACCTATGATCCATCGCTCGAACATTTTCTACTCTGTAATCTAACTAAAAGATTAAAAATAACAATCAGTGCCAATACTCATTATGTACATAGCATCAATACTGAAAATTATACAAGTAAAACATTCTATCAAACGGCAGGAGCAACATTTGATATAAGCCAAATATGTAAATACTTCTATCTAAGTAGTCATTATAATTTCATTTTCAGCCGTGATTATGGAATCAATAAAGAGATTAACCGCAATCACACCCTAAACTTGAACATAGGCTGTAAAGTGTTAAATCGCAAAGGAGACATTAGTATTGCCGCATATGATCTACTAAATAGTCATCGGACTTTCAACAGCCAAATGTATTCCAACTACATTCAAAACACGTGGATAAATTATTATGGACGGTTTTTCACCATAAATTTTGCTTATCGGTTTGGTAAAGTGAAATCGAACTACGAAGGTACTACAAACGATGGAAGCATACGCGAATATAGGCCGATGTCAGATAAAATGTGAATTTCATAGCTATCCAAATGAAAGATAACTATACCAGTTATATTGACCGAGAAAACTTCGGGCGGTATTTTACCATAAATTTCTCCTGGAAATTCAGAAAGATCAAATCGAACCGGATGGATATTTCAAGAGGAGTTGCATGGTAATATGAATAAGAAATCTATTAATCATTTAAAATAAAAAGTATGAGTAATCCTATTGTCGAAGTTAAACACTTATCTCATCGTTATAGTGTAGATTGGGCCATTCGCGATATCAATTTTTCTATTGAGAAAACAGGAATATTAGGGCTGTTAGGGTCTAATGGAGCAGGTAAGTCCACCACTATGAATATCATCTGTGGAGTTTTAAATCAAACGGAAGGGGATGTATTTATCAATGGCATCGATCTACGAAAAAATCCGGTTGAAGCCAAAAAACATATTGGTTTCTTACCTCAAAAGCCACCCCTCCATCCGGACTTGACTGTCGACGAATACCTCATACACTGTGCCACATTGCGGAGAATGGAGAAATCTAAAATTCGTAAAGCCGTAGAAATAGCCAAAGAACGTTGCGCCATTGCCCATTTTAGCAAACGGCTGATAAAAAATCTTTCAGGCGGGTATCAACAAAGGGTAGGAATTGCACAGGCTATTGTACATAATCCGCCATTTGTAGTACTTGACGAACCTACGAACGGACTCGACCCCAATCAAATTGTCGAAATACGCAATCTGATTAAAGAAATTGCTGAAGATCATTCTGTCCTACTCTCCACTCATATCTTGTCGGAAGTGCAAGCTACCTGCAATGATATTCGTATGATTGAACATGGTAAAGTCGTATTTTCAGGTAGTATGAAAGACTTTGATAACTATGTGGTTCCAAGTAGTTTCACCGTTACATTTGCCCTTCCCCCTTCTATAGAAGAACTAGCAAAGATAGAACATGTGTTGAATATAGAAGAACTCTATCCCGGTACATTCCGGATACGCTTTGATGACGATGACAACATAACTGAACGAGTAGTAGCATTAAGCATACAAAACGGATGGCGGCTGAAAGAAATCACGATGGAACGCTGCTCTCTTGACATAATCTTTGCACAACTATCGGGAAAACTTAAAAATAATATTTAACATGACGGATTTAAAGATTATAATACGTATTGCCCGAACCGATCTGGCTATTTTATTCTATTCGCCGATTGCATGGTTCATATTGATTGTTTTCTCATTCCTGACAACAGCAAGTTTTACGTCATTGATGGAGAATATAGTGACCGACTATGATCTGTCAGGCGGCAAGGAAGTATCTTTGAGCGGTATCTGCTTCTTAGGTAGTTACGGCTTTTTGTCCTCCGTCGTATCAAACATATACATCTATATTCCATTGTTGACAATGGGACTCATCAGTCGCGAAACGGCATCGGGTTCAATCAAACTGGCATATTCATCCCCAGTCACCAGTGGTCAGATCGTATTAGGTAAATATCTTGCAGCCATCGGATTTGGTTGCTGTCTGATGCTTGTCCCGATAGCCAGTGCTATTTATGGCAGTTTGGTAATCCCTTCTTTTGATTGGGCTCCTGTACTAGTCGCCCTTCTAGGACTCTATTTATTAATATGCGCCTATTGCGCTATCGGGCTCTTTATGTCCTCACTCACGACTTATCAAGTAGTAGCAGCAGTTGGGACTCTTATTATATTAGCTATACTGAATTTTGTAGGAAAGATCGGCCAGGAATACGATTTTATACGCGAACTGACTTATTGGCTGTCAATAAACGGAAGAACAATCGATATGCTGAATGGAGTAATTCGGAGTGAAGATGTGATTTATTTCGTGGTCGTAGTAACCCTTTTCCTTACATTCACCACTTTCAAACTTGCATCCGACCGGCGCACTATCAGTCGTTTCCGGCAAGCAATCAGCTATCTGGGATTTTTTGTCGCAGCAATGGCAATTGGCTATTTCACTTCACGTCCGGGAATGATTAAGGTATGGGATACAACACGCACTAAACTAAACTCACTTACCGAAAATAGCCAACACGTATTAGCAAAATTGACAGGACCGGTAACTATTACCAATTATGTTAACCTACTTGATAACAAATCATATCGCTACCTCCCTATCATGAAGAAAGCGAATGAAACAATCTTCGAACCTTATTGTCTCGCTAAACCGGACCTGCAAGTGAAATATGTCTATTATTATGATTTCGCCCCCAACGGCGTTGCAAATAATCCTAAGTTTCAAGGCAAAACAGTAGATGAGATGCGTGATTATATGACCATGATTTATAACTTGAATCCTCATTTATTCAAATCCCCGGCAGAAATCCGCCAAATCATCGACCTGCGTGAAGAACAAAATACATTTGTTCGCATTATGGAAACGCAAGATGGAAAACGTACCTTCATCCGTGATTTTGAAGATATGGATGCAACGCCATCCGAAGCGGAAATTACAGCAGCCATCAAAAAGATGATTTCAACTCCTCCCACTGTTGCCTTTATCAAAGGAGACGGTGAACGTGAGGTGTCCAAATCCGGTGACCGCGATTACAGCAATTTCTCCATTGAAAAATATTCCAGAGCCGCCTTAATTAATCAAGGCTTTGATGTCTGCGAGATCGACATTTCTCACGGAGACACCATTCCTTCCCTAATCAATATTGTGGTTCTTGCAGAAATGAGAACCCCGCTTACAGAAAAAGGAGAAAATCAACTGGAGGCTTACCTGGCTCGTGGAGGTAATTTATTTATTCTCACCGATACAGGCAGGCAAGAAGTTATGAATCCTTTTTTAAGCAAACTCGGTATCAAGATGGAAGAATACCAACTGGCACAATCTTCCGCTGATTTCTCTCCTAATCTGATTCTAGCCAAGGCAACCCGTGAATCGGGAAAACTTACATTCGGATTCAAAGATGATTTTCCCAAATATGATTTACGTGTCTCTATGCCCGGATGTGTAGCCCTTACATGCTCCGACAACGATTACGGCTTCCAATATACTCCGATTCTTGAAACAAATGCCAAAGGTGTATGGATTGAAAAAGAACAAACAGATTTACAGGAATCACCAGTAGAATGTAATGCTTCGGCAGGAGAGAAAGAACAAACCTATATCACAGCCTATGCCCTTTCACGCCAACTGAAAGATAAAGAGCAGCGTATTATCATCTCTGGTGATGCGGATTGCATAAGCAACACCGAACTGACTCTTTCACGCGAAGGATATAGATCAGGAAACTTTAATCTGATTATCGAAAGCTTCCGCTGGCTTTCCGGAGGAGAATTTCCAATCGACATACGCCGTCCCCATTGTACCGACAATAAACTTTCGATCGGAGTGAAAGATATTGGTACAATGAAAACTATTTTCATAATCATTATACCAGCTATCCTCTTACTTATAGGAGTTGGCATCTGGTTTTTCCGCAGAAGAAATTAATAAGAGAAAAAGATGAACTTAAGACTTATACTTAGAATAGCCCGTACCGAACTAGCGGTACTCTTTTACTCACCGGTCGCATGGTTGCTGCTGGTCGCATTTACATGCCAGGTAGGATTCGACTTTATGAATATCCTGACGGAAATAGTAAAAATAAAAGCATTGGGCAACACGATCACTTTTAGCGTCACAGCCGGTTTTGTCCTTGGTCTCAAAGGAATATATGAAGTAATACAAGAAACCATTTATCTGTATATTCCTTTATTAACCATGAATTTAATGAGTCGTGAATATTCATCAGGTTCTATCAAACTACTTTATTCATCACCGGTAAGCAGTGTTCAAATCATTACCGGCAAGTTTGTTTCAATGGTGGTATTTGCCCTAATCTTTGTCATCATCCTTGCCCTACCGACAATCGTAATGTTTATCTCCGTGCCGCATGTCGATATTACACTTATCTTGGCGGGATTGTTATCCATGTTTCTGTTGATACTGACCTATTGTTCTATCGGTCTCTTTATGACCACACTCACATCTTACCAGGTTGTGGCAGCTGTTGCCACCCTTTCCGCATTAGCATTTCTCAATTATGTGGGAGGAATTGGACAGGAGTCCATATTCTTTAGAGAAATTACTTATTGGCTATCCATTAAAGGACGTGCCAGTGAGATGGTTGGAGGATTGATATGTAGCGATGACGTTATCTATTTCCTTGCCGTAATTTTATTATTCCTCTGGCTATCGGTCATTAAACTGAATAATGAAAAAACACGTCGCTCACTCCTTTCAAAAACAATGCGCTATGCCTTAGCTGTATGTACCATTATAGTTATCGGCTTTGTCAGTTCCCGTCCGGCAATGATGGGCTTTTATGATGCTACCCGCAGCAAACAACGTACACTTTCAGAAGAAAGCCAGAAAGTAATGGAGCAATTGTCCGGACCTATGACGATCACAACTTACGTCAATATTTTCGATAAAGAATTTGATGTCGCTTCTCCAAGAGAGCAAAAAGAGGATATGGCACGCTTCAAAATGTACACACGTTTCAAACCAGAGATAAAAATGGAGTATGTTTACTATTACTCTACACCGAAAGACAGCACCCTTTATCGCCAATATCCGAATAAAAACATTCGTGAGATAGCTTATGAAGTTGCCAAGAAGAAGAACTTCAATCCTAAAAAGCTTAAAAGCGCCGAAGAACTGAAAGAAAAAATAGACTTGGCTAAAGAAAATTATCGATTTGTGCGGGTTGTTGAACGTGGCTCCGGTGAACAAGCCCGCCTTCGTTTGTTCGACGATATGGAATATCACCCTTCTGAAACAGAAATCTCCGCAGCATTGAAGAAAATGCTTGTTACTCCTGTGAAGGTAGGCGCCATCACAGGACATCAGGAACGTTCCACCACTAAAAAGGGAGATCAGGATTACTCACTTTTCGCCACACATGGACGCTTTCGTTATTCCATGATTAATCAAGGTTTTGATTTGGTGGAACTGAATCTAAAGGATATGAATGATATACCAAGTAATATCAATATATTACTTATTGCTGAAATGCGTTCTTCCATGAGTTCCAAAGAACAAGAAATCATAGACCGTTTTCTTGAACGCGGAGGTAATATGATGATTATGGGCGACGTCGGACGTCAGGAAGTAATGAATCCTTTACTCCGGAAAGTTGGTTTAAAACTGTTGCCGGGAATCATTGCACAACCTTCTGATGTTAATCCCGGAGACCTCGTTCTCGCGAAAGCTACCCAGATAGCCGCCGACAGTATAGGAGGCTTCTACAAACGTATGGTTGACAGGCAGAAGCATAGTGCAGTCACCATGCCATCGGCTGTTGCTCTGGAAGTTGTCGATACAACAAAATTCCATCCAATAGTTTTATTACAAAGCAACGCCCAACAGACATGGATTGAGTATCAAACAAAAGATTTTTTGAATGACTCCCTTTCATTAGACTCTCTTCAAGGTGAAAAGTTAGGAGCCTATCCCACGGCAATAGCGTTAACCCGCAAGATTAAAGCCAAAGATAAAAAACAACGGATCATTGTGTTGGGGGATGCAGACTGTTTCAGCAATGCCGAACTACAAAAAAGCTCAAGACCGGGTATCTATTCATTCAACTTCAATATGATTCCCGGTTCATTCCGTTGGCTATGCTATAATAAATTTCCGGTATCTTCTTCCAGAGCCCCTTATCTCGACAAAGATATCAGCCTGACTCCTATGGATCTATCTACTATCAAAATTATCTATTGCTATGGCATCCCATTTATTATTGGTCTGTGTGGTATTTGGATATGCTGGAGGAGAAGAAAACGATAAAAAGAGAGAACAGAGAAACTTCCGGCAAGCAGATTTCATGCCTGTCGGAAGTCTAATTCTTTCATAGACTCCTTCAAAACTATGCCTTCAACCGCATCACAAACCGACTCCCCTTACCCAATTCGCTCTCTACCGTCAGCGTACCGCCATGAGCTTCCACAAAATCCTTGGAAATAGATAACCCCAAGCCACTACCTTGCACTTTCGTTCCGGGTACACGGAAATAACGGTCGAAGATACTTTTGTGATAACGCGGATCAATGCCTTTGCCAAAGTCCTGGACATACAATTCAATCCAGTTTTCATCCTGTTTGGCACCAATAACCACATGCCCGTTTTCTTTTGAATAACGAATAGCGTTACTTAACAGATTCGTCAATACCCAAGCAATCTTCTCGCTGTCGACAAACAGTTTACCGATTTTCTCCTCCGGATACTCCACTTCTATCTGAATATTAAACTTATCCGCTTGCACCTGATTAGCTTTAATCGCATACTCAATCAATTCAATCGGTTTGGTGATCTTCGGCATCAACTGTAATTTACCAGCTTCCACCTGCGTCATGTTAAGCAATTCTCCGGTGATGCTTAACAAACGTTCGCTATTCTCCTTGATACTCTTTGAAAGCTGTTCCTGCTCATCATTCAGTGCACCGACACGCTTATCCTCAAGCAGTTGTAGACTCATCATAATAGCAGCAATCGGAGTTTTCAATTCATGAGAGATCGTTGAAATAAATGTAGTCTTGGCAGAATCCAGTTCTTTGAATTCCGTGATATTCTTAAGTAAAATGACATCACCCAGTTTGCGAGGTTCCCCTTTTTCAGCCTCCGTATTAATGATCGGGACATAAGAGACCTTAAAATAACTTTCCTTATTATCCGCATAAATTTTTAAAGCCTCTTTCTGATCGCTTGGCGTCACCAACTCACGAATTAGTCGACGGAGCAGGTCATTCTTCAAAGAAAGTTCCTCTGCCGATTTACGAATCACATTCTCCCGTTTCATATTCAGAATACTTAAGGCTTCATCATTGATAAACAAAACCTCACGTTCTGTATTCAGACCGATAATCGGGTCGTTAATACTGTTAACAATAGCTTCTATAAACTTTTTAGCAGAAAGAATATCCGACAAAGTACTGGCACGATATTCAGTCAAACGCTCCGCCATCCGGTTGAAACTGTCAGCCACTTCACGGAACTCTTCATTGTCACTCATGTCGAGACGCTTCTCATAGTTATGATTGGCTATTTCAAGAATTCCTTCTTTCAGTTCCTTAATCGGCTTGCTGATAGAACGAGGTAACCAATAAAGCAATATCAGTCCGGTCAAGATACAGATTCCCCCTGTTATGGAGATCCATAGCAATGCACGTTCCAAGGCAGGCATAGCAGCAGGACTATCAGGCTCTGTCGCAGTCAGAGTTTGAAGATTCACTACTGAAAGTGTTACCAACAAAATAATCATTCCTGCCAACATCCCAATGCCAAGAATCAGTTTCGTTTTAATATTCATAACGTTCATACGATTAATATTATGCAAGTATAATCAAATCTACATTAGCTTGCGACAAATTATTTAAAAACTTTCTATATCCCAGTATAGAACAAATTGCGTACGGCAACCTCAAATTAGGAGTTCCCATACACACTGTCGATATCTGTTTCTCTTTACAAACCTTGACGATGCTCCCCAAAATGTCTTTCGACTGCACCTGGACAACTTCTCCCCCAAGTTCCGCCACCAGTTTAAAATGATTCAACAAATACCGTTGACTGGCCAAATCAATTCGATCCATACTCTCTCTCGGAGTCTGAACATACAAAGCTATAAAAGTAGTATTATACCGGGTTGCCAACTTTGCCGCCTTTCTGATAATTCGCCGGGGTGTTTTCTCGTGACTACTGATACAAGCCATAAACTTCTCATGCCGAAGTCCGACGGCTACTCCCATCATCACTTCATTCTCCACCTTTTTTTCTACCCGCAACGCCACTTCCTTCAGAGCCAACTCACGCAATTGAAGAATATTCTCGGTTCTAAAGAAATTATCCAATGCTGTCTGAATCTTTTCCGGACGATAGATCTTTCCCGCTTTCAAACGGGCAATCAGTTCTTCTGCCGTCAAGTCAATATTCACCACCTCATCCGCTTCCTGAAGCACACTGTCGGGCACTCGTTCTTTCACTTCAATCCCCGTAATCTCCTGCACTTCTTCATTCACGCTTTCGATGTGCTGAATATTGATTGCCGAAATCACATTGATTCCCTCATCCAGCAGAGTTATCACATCTTGCCAACGTTTCTCATTCAGGCTGCCTTCTACATTGGTATGCGCCAGTTCGTCCACAATTACTATTTCCGGATGGATACGGATAATCGCATCCACATCCATTTCTTCCAACTCTTTCCCCTTATAGAAGATTTTGCGACGCGGAATGACAGGGAGCCCTTGCAGTAACGCCTCGGTCCCGGCACGTCCATGAGTTTCGATATAGCCAATTTTCACGTCCACACCATTTTCCAACAGTTCATGTGCCTCCTGAAGCATACGATATGACTTTCCCACACCGGCTATCATACCGATATAGACCTTAAACTTACCTCGCTGAGATCTCTTTATCAGATCCAGAAAATGCTGTACACTTTGTTCTCTATCATCCATTATGTTGCTCTGTTATTTTAAACATCCTAACCCGTAGCAATCATCACGATCACCACGGGTTCACAAAAATTCATGAGTTTATTTTATGGCCTTAAAGTTACGCCAAATACTAGATGGGCATCCTCCAAACGCGGATTCCATATAGCTTGCACAAATATAGGCAATGAAAACTTATCATTAAAATTGATAGCTTTCGTTGCTTTCAAAACAAGGTTCGTCACTGCAAAACCATTCACATTATACTGCGGAGTTTCATAAGGAACCACTCCACAGGTAGCATTCAAGTCTACCCCTTTTACGCTGAACGGATAATTCAGTTCTACGTAAGAAGAATATGCCTGTTTTTCTTCCCCCTTGTCAGTCATCTTTCTGTCAGCACCGGCAAACATGGTATACCATGCAATAGACAACGGGAATTTTTCAACAGGAAGCGTATAAGCTAATCCTGCTTCAAAATGATGTCCGGTGTCGCCACTCTTAAAATGGAAATAATCATTTGTTAGTTCTCCATTGGCTACATCAGCTTGTCCGTTCCACCAAAGACTGGCTACTGAAAGTGTCGGTCCTGCTTCACCAAACTTATAAGCTGCAGTGAGGTCAATTTCTTTATTACTCTCACTCAAACTGGTTGATCCCCATGCAGTAAGTGAGAAATTACCTACGCTAACTCCCAAAGTCGGTTGAAAAGAAGCGGCACCACCCTGATAAATACCACGCCATACATACGAACTTACCAAATCACCTTGTATAGTAAACTCTTGTGCTTGTGCATTGCCAGTTCCCAACATACATACGGCCGCTACAGCCATTGTTCCTAAAATACTCTTTTTACTAAAAAAACTTTTCATACTTCTTATCTAATTCTATTTTATGTTCCTGTAAAAAAGCAGCGCCCCATCCCCCCCTGTTTATTTGAACCGCTGGTATCACCCAAACGATTCGGACAGGAACGCTGCTCCTGATCTTCATCTACTTATTACTTTCTTCAAGAGCTATATTCAATTTCAGCACATTCACCTTTTCTGTTCCCAGCAATCCCAGGAACGGTTTTTCGATGCTTTTATCAACAATCGCTCTTACTTGTTCTTCTGTTAATCCGCGTGCTTGTGCCACTCTCTTCACTTGTACGTATGCACATTGGGGAGTAATATCAGGATCCAGCCCCGAAGCACTGGCTGTAACCATTTCGGCAGGTACATCCGCACGGTCTAAATAAGGATGATGTACAAGGAAAGTATCAATACGCGCTTTCACTTCATCCAGATATTCCTGATTCGTAGGACCTTTATTACTACCTGCAGAACTCGTAGCATCATATCCGTCACCGGCAGAAGACGGGCGTCCCCAGAAATAAATATCTTTTGTAAACATCTGACCCACATTGGCTGCCCCCACTACTTTTCCATCCAGCGTAGCTACCTCGGCATTTCCCTTATTAGGACCTGCAACCTGCGCAAACAACCACAAGATAAGTATATAGAACACGGAGAAAAAGACACAAAAAGCAAGTGTTATTTTTAATGACTTCAATAAAGTTTTCATTGCTATTGTTTTTTAATTAAAAGAATAAACCTACCAATAAATCTATCAACTTGATTCCCACAAAAGGAACAATCACACCACCCAAACCATAGATCAACAGATTACGGCGAAGTAAAGCACTTGCACCTATCGGTTTGTATTGCACGCCACGCAAAGCCAGCGGAATCAGAATCGGAATAATAATCGCATTAAAAATGACCGCTGAAAGAATGGCGCTTTCAGGACTATGCAGATGCATGATATTCAGAGCTGCCAATTCGGGAATAGCGACCATAAACAAGGCAGGAACAATTGCGAAATATTTTGCAACGTCATTGGCAATAGAGAAAGTGGTCAGCGTACCGCGTGTCATCAGCAATTGTTTACCGATTTCCACAATCTCGATCAGTTTTGTCGGATCGTTATCCAGATCGACCATATTACCGGCTTCCTTCGCAGCCTGTGTACCACTATTCATGGCTACACCTACATTGGCTTGTGCCAGAGCAGGAGCATCGTTCGTTCCGTCTCCCATCATTGCAACCAATTTACCAGCCTGCTGTTCCTTCTTGATATATTCCATCTTATCTTCCGGTTTAGCTTCAGCGATAAAATCATCCACACCGGCTTTTTCGGCAATATATTTTGCAGTTAATGGGTTATCTCCTGTCACCATGACCGTCTTCACTCCCATCTTACGCAGACGTTCGAAACGTTCCTGAATACCCGGTTTGATAATATCCTGCAACTCAATGACACCGGTCACTTTCTTGTTTACACATACTACCAACGGCGTACCACCATTACTGGAGATAGAAGAGATGACCTCTTCCACTTCTTTTGGGAATTCATTTCCTGCACCTTCCACCATCTTACGGATAGCGTCGAAAGCACCTTTACGAATTTGAGTTCCATCTGCCAGGTCTACTCCCGAACATTTGGTTTCAGCCGTAAACTTAATCATTCGTGCTCCCGTTGTATTCAGGTTACGCATACGGATGCCCGACTCGCGTCCCAGTTCTACGATAGACTTACCTTCCGGCGTTTCATCGGACAAGGAAGACAACAGACAAGTCTCTACAAAATCGTGCAAATTGACACCCGGAGCCGTATGGAAATGAGTTGCTTTACGGTTACCGATGGTGATAGTACCCGTTTTATCCAGCAACAACGTATCAATATCACCGGCAGTCTCTACTGCTTTACCGGATTTAGTAATCACGTTGGCACGGAGCGCGCGGTCCATACCGGCAATACCGATGGCAGAGAGAAGTCCACCGATAGTTGTCGGAATCAGACACACAAACAAAGAAATAAGCGAAGCAATGGTGATGACCGTATGACTATAGTCGGCAAACGGTTTCAAGGTAACACACACTATGACGAAAACAAGCGTAAAACCTGCCAGCAGAATAGTCAACGCAATCTCGTTCGGGGTTTTCTGACGGGAAGCACCTTCCACCAATGCAATCATCTTATCAAGAAAACTTTCTCCCGGTTGAGTAGTCACCAGTACCTTTATATGATCGGACAATACCTTCGTACCACCCGTTACGGAACTCTTGTCGCCACCTGCCTCACGGATCACCGGAGCAGACTCGCCGGTGATAGCACTTTCATCAATAGAAGCCAAGCCTTCAATAATCTCACCGTCGGAAGGAATCACGTCTCCCGCCTCACAAACAAACACATCTCCTTTCTTCAACTGTGAAGAACTGACGGTAACAATTTTATTGCCTTCCACTTTCTTTGCCGGTGTCTCTTCACGAGTCTTACGCAAGCTGTCGGCCTGTGCTTTACCACGTGCTTCGGCAATAGCTTCGGCAAAATTGGCAAACAACAAGGTTACAAACAGAATGATAAACACGGCAATGTTGTAAGCAAACGAACCTTGTGAAGAATTTACAATGGAGTAAAGCGTTACGAGCAGCATAACTACTGTAGCCACTTCTACTGTAAACATAATCGGGTTCTTTATCATCATCCGTGGGTTCAGTTTCACGAATGACTGTTTCAAACTTTCTATAACTTGCTCCTTTGGAAACAAAGAAGCTGATTTATTATCTTTCATATCTTCTCTAATTCAGTATTACAAACTTAAATGTTCAGCAATTGTGCTCAATGCATGTACCGGGAAGAATGACAGCGCAGCAATAATGAAGATAACCACAAATGTCATGACTCCGAAAGTCAATGTATCGGTCTTCAATGTGCCGGCACTTTCCGGAATGAATTTCTTCTGTGCCAGTAATCCGGCAATGGCAACCTGCCCGATGATAGGAATAAAACGACTCAGGATCAGAACGATACCACACGTATAGTTCCAGAAATAAGTGTTATCGCCCAAGCCTTCAAAACCGGAACCGTTATTGGCGGCACAAGAAGTGTACTCATAAAGTTGCTCACTCAAACCGTGGAATCCCAAGTTGTTCAACCATCCCCCTTCACTTTCCACAAAATCAGGGTGGTGCACATAAATATAACTTGAGAGTGCTGTAAATACCAAAATGACAAACGGATGAAGCAGAGCTACAATCGTAGCGATTTTCATTTCGCGGGCTTCCACTTTCTTGCCGAGAAATTCCGGCGTACGTCCTACCATCAAACCGCTGATAAACACTGTAATGATAATAAATGTATAGTAATTCATCCATCCTACACCTACACCACCAAACCAGGTGTTAATCTGCATATTCAGCATCTCCATCATTCCGGACAGCGGCATAGTAGAATCATGCATACCATTCACAGATCCATTAGAGGTTACAGTAGTTACAATACTCCATAACGCCGTTGCTCCGGCTCCCAAACGAACCTCTTTACCTTCCATCGCACCATTATCCTGCGCAATTCCCAATTCATCAATGCGTGGATTACCGCCCATTTCCTGACTGACATTAATACATACGCCTACCAGAAAAGCGAAAAGCATTACTCCGAATATACTATAAGCCAACTTCTTTCTGCGGGTATAAAATCCCAGTGCAAGTACCATCGCCATCGGGATAATCAGGATAGACCAACATTCTACCATATTAGTAAGATATGTCGGATTCTCCAACGGATGAGAAGAGTTTACACCAAAATAACCACCACCATTTGTACCCAATTGTTTGATAGGAACAATCGCAGCCGTAGGACCTTGAGAAACCATTTGTTCCTGACCTTCCATCGTAGTTACCTTCATCTTACCGTCAAATCCCATCGGAGTTCCCTGGAGAATCAGGATAAAACCTACAATCAGAGAAAGAGGCAATAAAATACGTGTACAGCTTATTACCAGAAATTGCCAGAAGTTACCAATTGTTTTGGTTGTTTTTGCAGCAATACTCTTCATAATACCTGCCATAGCAGCCATACCTGTTGCTGCGGTAATAAACTGGAAAAGCATGATGACGAACAGTTGAGTAAAATAAGTCAGTCCGCTTTCACCGCTATAGTGCTGCAAGTTACAGTTCACCATAAAACTGATACAGGTATTGAATGCCTGATCCGGAGTCTGCGGTCCGTTGCCGTCCGGATTTAAGGGCAACCATCCTTGTGAAACCAAGAGTACCATTCCCCAGAAAAACCAGAAAGCATTCAAAATCAACAATGCTTTCAGGAATTGTTTCCAGTTCATTTCTTCATTGGGGTCGATTCCACAAACTTTATAAATGACTCTTTCGATAGGAGCCATAAAATCAGACCAAGTCTTTTCTCCTCTGTAGACCTTGGCAATGTATTTTCCCAGTGGATAAGCCAGAATCACCATCAAGGCTATCTGAACAACCACGCCTAAAATTTCTATATTCATATACTTTTTACCTTAAACTGTGTGTGTTACTTTAAAACTTTTCGGGTTTGACGAGCACGTACATCAAATAACCGAAGATCGCAATACCTAATACGAATAATGCTGTGTACATAATCAATTCTCCTTTTTCTTTAAATATTCTCAAACCAGTCTACACATTTCCAAAATAGCCAGAAACAAGCGAAACCGCTTAACAGGCAGAAAATAAATGATAGTGTTATTCCCATGTTTTTACCTTTTAAATGATTAATAATCCTAATTATTTGCCATAAGTAATGCTAAAGGTATGCCAGAAAAAGAGAAAAGCAAGTAAGCTATTGATTTTCAAAACAATAAAAAAGAACTAAAAAGAATAACAAACGGAAAACACCCTACCATTTTGAAATGGATTATGCTATTATGAAAAACAATATAATAGAGAGGTGAAAATAAAAAAGAGTAGTAAAAGAGGAAATACAAGTATACCAAAGTATCATTGATAAATCAAAAAACAGAAATTTTGCAAAGTACCCAAAACAGAAAGCCCCTTGATTCGTTGCTGAATCAAGGGGCTTCTTTAAAACGGCGGCTACCTACTCTCCCACTGTTACGCAGTACCATCGGCGTGACGAGGCTTAACTTCTCTGTTCGGAATG
>ERZ780228.530-NODE-530-length-33969-cov-10.192310_pt1 | contig 33969 bp, 37 predicted proteins | sample MGYA00511015_ERZ780228 | MGnify/ENA primary metagenome ERZ780228 (study PRJEB29588, sample SAMEA2161897) | human gut metagenome | biome: human gut; feature: human-associated habitat; material: faeces | place: Denmark | collected 2008/2010 ...
ACTTGGTCGCAGGAAAACAATGATAAGGCTGCATGAAATGCAGCTAGGGATTTTTTTGCAGCCGGAACCTCGTTCCAGGCTGCAGCGTTTTCATTTTCCACTTCCAGTACACTAAAAATAAAAGCCGGATGCATCCACTGCATCCGGCTCTCCTTTAATTCCAAAAATTCTTTCTCTTATACCTTTATGACTATCTGCTTTGGTCTTGTTCTATTTGCTATCCCTTTTTATCACCTTTTCCTGTAAGTCGATTTCATAATTTGCGTAACCACTTTCTTCTGTTACAGCCAACATAATAAATCTTTTATCACTCGACTGTTGCCAACTGATAAGTTTCTCATCATCAATCACAATTTCGATTCCATCCGTAAAATTAACTTTCATAAAACATCCTCTTTTTCTTCTTTTAAAAGCTGGATGATACAACCAAATTCCTTGGCACGAAATACTTTAATTACATCAGCATGAAACTCTTTTACTAAGGAAGAATCATCATAGATTCTCAGCCAATCTGTAAATTCTGCCACTAATTCATAATGGCTTCCAATTTCAGCCTGTCCCTCTACAATATATGCCCGATAGTTTCCATCCTCGCCAAAATTCAATTTTTTTAATAACAATCCGTCTTTCTCTTTACTGTCATAACCTAACATAATAAGAGTAGCAATATCACTATCTCCAATAAATTCCTTTTCAAAATCCTTATAACTTTTCATCATATTCACCTTTTCCTTTCTATATAATATTTGTTTCAATGCTTAAGATTTCAACGGCTTCCTCAATGGTGTGTTCTCCAAACCATCCTAACGTTTTCTGAAATACGGATGCGTGTATTATTTTTCTATCATTTAGAATCCAGTAAACCTTCAATTGCTTTTCTTTGTTTTTCTCCATCTGTAATACTTTTTCCTTTAATTCATCCCACATTTCAACTTTGGCACTAATACTATTAGCACATATGTAATATGAAATTACTTCCCGGTCAAAAACTTCTCTTATCGTATAAGGATATTCTTGCATAATTTCTGTATTTGAATCTATTCCATAATCTTTACTGGTATAGGCTACCTCATAGCTTTTACCGTCATCTGCATAAACCATAATCGCCCAATCTCTTGTACTTTCTTTATCAAGTATACTATATAATTCCTTTACTGTCATATTTTATTTCCTTTCTAAAATAGTAGTGGTAGCAGTGCAGCCGTTCCGGATGCACTGCAAACCGTTTACTTTCTTAAATATCATATCCGGTCTTTTCATAGCGGATAATGGCAACCACTTTTCCGGAGCTTTTAAGAGTTCCCCAGCCGTTCCACATTGGACCATTCAGACCTAATAGCTTCGGTTGGTTAAAAAGTTCTTCCCGCTGGCTTTCTGCCATTCTTCCATTATTGTAGCCATATATAAGGCTTTGGAATTGTTCTGCTGTTTTAATTTCATCCGGTAAATCATAAACACAAGTTGTACCGTTTTCTAATGTTCCTATAATCATATTTTTATCCCTCCACAATAGCTTTGATAGACCCTTTGATATAAGTTCTGCCTTTTAATCTTTCCAATGGCTCAAGAGCTTTTTCGATTTCCCGAATGGCAACCCCGCTTTGTCCATTGCTAATCAGGTTATCAGCAACATCATCCAAGACTGAAAAATCCATGCAAGTTTCTCCAAAGGTTTTCTTTCCATCTTCCATAACCATTGCATCATAGGTAACGTTAATTGTTTTCATATCGTATCCCTCACTTTCAAAAAATGTTATTTCCTTACGTTCTTATTATACCGCCATATAGGTATATTTGCAAGAAATATAGCAGAAATAGCCAGCCTAATTTTTCTTTTTTGAGGTCTTTTTTCAAGACACTTTTCAATGCTTTTCAATGCTTTTTTCAAGGCTCCTTTCGGTTCTTTTTTATGGTCTTTTTTCAGACAAGAATCCAGCATTTATGCGGGTTTAGGGCAAGGTGCTATTTATAGCACCTTGTGAATTGCCGGTATGATTACATGGTACGCTAGTCGTGTACCGGTGGAGTGATGGGGTGGTGCAGTAGTGCAGGGTAATAGTGGCTGCTTCTTCTTTGCTGCAACCCATTTTTGTTTTATTAACCAAAACACGTTTACCTAATAAAGAAATAAGGTACACACACATTCCGGATGGATCATGTGCGTGTACCGAATCAATTATCTTACAGTAGTAGTGGTAGTGATAGTGTAACGTACAGCCTTTTCCGCTGCCACCGCACCGCACCCGAGGGGTACCCGATTTTCAACTGGCTTATGCGTAGCAGCTCTTGGTGAAAAATTGGTTCGACGAACAGGAGAAACGATTTTTTGCTTAGAGCTGGTAGCCAATGCCGGGAAGAAAATTGGGTCGAGGATTAGTGCCATAATAAATATCTTTATCGAAAAAATCTCACAAAAAATCCTTCAAAACATACGAAAAATCATGTTAAAAAAATTCTTAAAACATATGCTGCAGAAACTTTTAAAACTCATACTATTGGAAATCATGCTGCGGAAACTCCTGGAACGAATAACACAAAAAATAATCCCTTGGATAATGGGAAAATGATAGAAAATGCTGCTTATTTTTATGCAAAAAATAATACCGGAAATAACACGAAAAAATATGTTTTTAATTATACCCTAGAAACCGTCAGAAGTGCTTATAAGACAACGCATATCACGAATGCTAAAGTTCTTCCTCAAAAAAGAAAAAATGGCTTGAATAGGGCAAATAACGCTTCACAAGACCATTTTAATCACCTCATTTATACAATTTTAAAAGCACTTCCAAAGACGAACCTAGCCACCCAAAAAAAGGATGCTGCAGATGCATCCAGTAAAGTTCCAGCACATAAAAAAAGGAATTATTCCGGAAGAAAATGAGATAAAAGACAGGGCAAAAACTATACCATCAAAAAAGAAAAAACAGACTTTACTTATCCGTAAAATCTGCTTCATCTAATTAACCTAAATGATATTTCAGTTTAATCATTTTATCTACTTCTTTTTGTTTGCGTTTGTAAGCTTGCCCCAAGCAGTACCTAATCCATTGTGTAAATGGTGTGCATATTTTTCTTCTTCTACTCCTAATAAATCTTCCCATTCATTGAGAACTTTTAATAATTCTTCAATTTCTTTCTGAGTAAAATATAGTGTTTTTCCTTTCATTTCATATCTCCTTCAAAATTATTCAGCTTCATATAATTTGCAATAATCATAATAATTATAACCCATTTCATGTACAAGAATTGATTTATCATATTTTAAAATGTATTTTTGTCCAGGCTTTAATTTACAGGAACCTACTCTATAATATAAAGATGCATTACCCTCATAGGAAAGATAACTTCCATCTATAATGGTCAAATCATCTGCTAACACTTCAAAAGATTCCGTATTCTTAACTAATTCACAATTCTTGGAAAAATTCTTTTTAAAATGAATCATAGAATCAACAAATTCCGGAATAGATAAATTTTTTGTTTTCCCTGTGAATTTAAAATCATCATATATATCTGCATCTTGAAAAGTTTTGTATGATAACATTTGAGAACTGGCAGGCGTAGTTTTCATATCCTGATAATTCATTCCGTAAGTATATTGATTTGTAGCCCAATGGCAGTAAGACGTTATTATAATCACGAAACCGGATAACAATACCATAAAATAAGCTAAGTTCATATGCTTATCATTTTTTATAGAACGATATACTACAATTCCGCTAATAATTGCAATTGCTATAGATGCTATCCAAAGAAATATCATATAGTTTTTCATAACTTTATCCTCCACATAAGTATAGTTACCAAAGAATCAATACAAGCAGTTATCCCGCCTAAAATAAGCGTTACAATAAACGATTCTAATATTTGCATATGATTAAGCAAAAATAATAGCAAAATGGAAACCACTGCAGCACATAAATATAATAACGCTAAATTACCTTTCTTTCTCTCACCATGTTTCATCCACAAAAATGGTACAATAGAGAAGATGCAGAATACTAATCCATTGTTTAGATAAAAGATAAAGTAAAGTAAAATTGTAATGAGTGCTATTGCCTGAAGAACGTACCTCATCACCGGCAAACATTTCTCCCTAGAAGAAACTGCAAAACAGAAGTGAACACCACACTGCAGCAGTAAGAAAAGCACAATGCCAAGCCATCCGCCAATATCATTTAAAATCAAATTAAACATATCATCACATCCTTTTTATCATGTTGTAAGTTACGAAAGAAGCTATACATATAAGGATAATTCCTACAAACTCCAATATATAACGTTTTTTATCTGCTTTTATAATGTTACGGTGAATTAAAATTGCTCTTAAACCACTCACAAACACATAAAGAATCATAACAATTCCCCATACAATAATAATTGCTTTATCTACCATGTAGTATCAACCTCCCCTATCTCTTTTGTACCCTCATAAAAATAGAAGTCTTTTTCATTAAATTGGTATAAAGGGTACATAGAATTTTTGTTTGCAAGATATTTATTCCCATCTTTCCCCTCAAGGTATTGTGTTACTTCATTATCAATAGGACTAATAATTAAATCCCCATTCCTTAAATTGTCAAATGATTTTATCGGTTTTCTCTTCATTGTTTTATCTCCTTTAATATATCTTCCCAATTTGGTGTAAAGAAATGTTTCCTCATAAACTTCTTCTGTTTCTTTCTGCTCCTGGAAGAACAATATTCCTGTTTCCATTTAAAGATTTTATAACCATTTATAGATGTCGCTTTCAGTGGGATATGATGCATTTTCTTCCAATTATTTGATAATCCACCTTTTGGACATGTCGTAATAAGAGGAAATAGCAAATCTTCTTCACCCTGAGAAACTTTTTCTGTTTCTGTCAGCATCCTTATCATATCATTATTGGGAACCATTGTTTTATCTCCTTTAGCCCCATTATTATAATTTATAGCATTTCTTCTACGATAAAGTATATCTCTCACCACATTATTTCCATACATCATCCACTCACGATATTCTTCATCTGTAAATCCCAAAAATTCACATAACGTTATATTTGTATCGTGATTGTGCCAGTATTCTACATAGTCATCTATTTTATCAATAGAAAAACCCTCTTCAAAGTAATCTGAAACAAAATTCTTATACATAATTTAAACCTCCTATTTTCTTCCTTATGTTTTTATTATACCACTATAGCGGTATATTCACAAGGAATATGGTAGAAAAATACATCTTATTTTTTCTTTTTTTGAGGTCTATTTTTTGACCAAAATCCAGCATTTATGCGGATTTGATGTTAGATGCTATTTATAGCACCTTGTGAATTGCTGGTATGCATACATGGTATGCTGCTCGTTTACTGGTAGAATGATGGGGTGGCGCAGCAGTGCCGAGTAATAGTGGCTGCTTCTTCTTTGCAGCAACCCATTTTTATTTTATTAACCGGAACACGTTTATCAAATAAAAGTAAGGTACACACACATTCCGGATGGATCATGTGCGTGTACCGAATCAATTATCTTACAGTAGTAGTGGTAGTGATAGTGTAACGTACAGCCTTTTCCGCTGCCACCGCACCGCACCCGAGGGGTACCCGATTTTCAACTGGCTTATGCGTAGCAGCTCTTGGTGAAAAATTGGTTCGACGAACAGGAGAAACGATTTTTTGCTTAGAGCTGGTAGCCAATGCCGGGAAGAAAATTGGGTCGAGGATTAGTGCCATAATAAATATCTTTATCGAAAAAATCTCACAAAAAATCCTTCAAAACATACGAAAAATCATGTTAAAAAAATTCTTAAAACATATGCTGCAGAAACTTTTAAAACTCATACTATTGGAAATCATGCTGCGGAAACTCCTGGAACGAATAACACAAAAAATAATCCCTTGGATAATGGGAAAATGATAGAAAATGCTGCTTATTTTTATGCAAAAAATAATACCGGAAATAACACGAAAAAATATGTTTTTAATTATACCCTAGAAACCGTCAGAAGTGCTTATAAGACAACGCATATCACGAATGCTAAAGTTCTTCCTCAAAAAAGAAAAAATGGCTTGAATAGGGCAAATAACGCTTCACAAGACCATTTTAATCACCTCATTTATACAATTTTAAAAGCACTTCCAAAGACGAACCTAGCCACCCAAAAAAAGGATGCTGCAGATGCATCCAGTAAAGTTCCAGCACATAAAAAAAGGAATTATTCCGGAAGAAAATGAGATAAAAGACAGGGCAAAAACTATACCATCAAAAAAGAAAAAACAGACTTTACTTATCCGTAAAATCTGCTTCATCTAATTAACCTAAATGATATTTCAGTTTAATTTGCAAATACCTTTATCTTCATCTCCAGTAAATCCTTATTTGCTAACAAAAGATTTCTTCGATTTTAGTCCTTAATTCGTCTGTCATTACAGCCTTTCCGTCTTGGTTTGCTTTTTCCAACATTCGGATTAAACAATCAAAACCGTCCGCTTTACTTTCAAGTTGTTCATACTCGTATATTGGCATAGTTACTGTTATATTACTTCTATCCATATTATTCCCTTTCTGCTAAATCAGCTAAATTCTAATTTGGTGTAAAGAAATGTTTCCTGATAAACTTCTTCTGTTTCTGTCAGCATCCTTATCATATCATTATTGGGAACCATTGTTGTATCTCCTTTAAAATATAATATTATTCTGTTTCTCGTTGTTCATATACACCAGTAAGCATATAGTTGTCAAACGGTAGTTTTACAAATCTACAAGTTACTTTTGTGCCATCTTTAAAATCGTCTATATACATAGATTCGAATGAACTAGGTAACATGGTAAATTGATTATCAAGTGTTACATATTTTGATGCTTTATCAAAATGAACGGTTCTATCAGCAGTTATATATTGAGAAGCTTCTTTAACATAAACGGTTCCATCAGCATAAATAAAGTCCTCATTAATGGTTAATATTAATCCCCATATAAAAAAAATCAAAACTGCTATAAGTAGTAATCCTTTTATTATTTCCTTCTTTTTATTCAATGTCATATTTACTCAATCTCTCCTTTTCTATATTCTCTCACATAACGATAATAGGTATCTTCATTCAATCCAAGCTGCTTCATTAACTGTGACGTTTTTAACTCCCCCCTCTCTACTTGCTGGTAAGCCTTTGCAAAATCTTCCTTACTCATTTTCCGTGGTCTGCCGTATTTACTCCATTCCCCACGTTTTTTCATCATTTCAATTCCCTCACGCTGCCGCTTCGATTTACGTTCCAGCTCCGTCCTTGCCATTAAATCAAATAGGTCAATCAAGGTATCATTAATATATGACAACATCAAGCGTGACATTTCATCCGGATACGCATTTATGTCCATTCGTGTTGTTGGAATGTCTAAAAATATTACCCGGATGTGATGCTCTTTAAAGTATTCCAACTCTTTCTTAGTTTCTTCGGCACGTCCGAGCCTGTCATATTCCGGAATAATAAGAGTATCTCCCGGTCGCAAAACATCTTCTTTCATACAGATATAGCGCATACGGATAAAATTTCGCCCTGAAACCTTATCTTCAAAGATTTTAGTTAGCGGATAATTATTGGCTGCACAAAAATCCTTTATCTTCTTTGTTCCTCTATCAAGATGCTGCTCTTTACTCGACACCCGATTATATCCATAATATCTTCCCGGCATGATTCTTATTACCTCACATTACTATTACTTGCAAAAAGCATATCATATATATTTGCAAGTTTCAATATATAAAAAGATACATTTTACAACTATGCATAGCTTGTAGATTCTTCCATTGTAAAATGTATACTTTTTACAAGTCCTAAGAAAAAGGGATTTTAACTGGGAATGGATAAATCGAAATCCAACAAGAAGCTGCAGGGAATTTATGTGTCCGGCACTACCGCAGGATCAGCGCCGGACACTTTTTCCAAATTTCCGGAGAAAATAACCTACAGTGCGCCAAAATAAAGGCTTTGAGATTCTTTGTGGCCAGAAAAAGGCTGCAAGAATCCAAAGCCGGGAATAGAAATAAGAAAAGCTGCAGGATGCAGCTTCAAATCAAGGTACGTCCCCTAGGACGTACTACCGGGGGTACTTGGTCGCAGGAAAACAATGATAAGGCTGCATGAAATGCAGCTAGGGATTTTTCCTGCATCCTGGACAATGTTCCAGGATGCAGCGTATTACCTGGTGAAAAAAGGGAATACTTGAAATAGCTATTTGCATATGCTATAATTGCAATAGCTAAAAATGATATGAGGATGTGTAGACATCCAAAACGAAACCCCACGAGTTGCGACCTCGTGGGGTTTCTTCTCATTTTAAACGGTTGAGCATCCGTTAGGCTAATTATCGCTATCGTTTCTATCTAGCCATTTGCAAATATAGTAGCTGATTACATTTGCTGCAATAGAAACTAAAAATGATATGAGTAATGGCATAGACACCCCCCTTTCTGTTGCCAGATTGGGTTGCGACAACATTGTAAATTATATCATAATGGCATATACGACACAATGCGCTGTTTTACAACATAATTAGACAGATGTAGAAACGCAACGATATAGTATATGCTTTTTCAGTAAAAATATTCAAATAATATGTACGATTTTTCTACATATTTCCGTGTGATTTTTGCACCAATTTCCAATAAATTTTGTTGCTATTTATCATTGCTTTATGCCCTAAAACTTTATACACTATGTAAAAGAAGTTTTCACTTACCTTTATTTATGTGACGGAAAGGAGTGTTTAATATGTCCCTCAAAGATACCCTCTTAATTTTTTCTTCCTTGCTCCAAATTTTATACACAACCATGTGTATCTTCAAATTAGCCAGAAGAAATCCGGTACCACAATACACAAGAATTGTCCAATTAAATTGTGACATAATTTTACAAAAAAATGAGAACAGTACCACCATTCCCCCGAATGATTTAGGTACTGCTCCCATGCTTTGATAATTAAACAAATTACAATTATAATAGCACATCAAAAAGGTAAGCGCAACTCTTTTTGAGGTCTAGGATAAAAAACTAGACCTCTTTTATTATCCAATAAAATACTTGAAAAAAGAAAAAGAGAATGCTATAATATAGACAACTTTTAAAAATGTTATTATTTACTTACAGAAAGAGGTGCCAGCAGCAATGCTGGTACCTCTTTCGTTATATCCACTACATTTCTAAATCGTAGTCCATATCCATTTCCGGCGCAACATCTATATCTTTCTTCGGAAGCTGCTCATGGGACACTTCATTATTTTTCTGATATTCCAGTAACCTTTCCTGCGGAACATACTTCTCAATGCTTTTATTCAAATCCTCTACAATATCATTGTATGTAGAATAAACGGATGATAGCATATCATCTATCTTTTGAATCATAGCTTCATCTGTAAAGTCTTTTCCAAGCTCTTGTTTGATTTCAGCTTTAAAGTCCCTATAATGGTCTGCAAGATGGTCTTTTCTTGCATCTGTCAATTCCAATCCAAGACCGGATTCTATCATAACTGACACTGCATCCGCTTCCAGTTCTTTTCCATGTGTAGATAACTTGCTTACTGTATTATGCCGTAAAGCGTGTCCTAACTCATGGCATAGGGTAGATAGCTTCTGTGTTCCCTTAAGGCTTGAATTAATTACTATCTGGTTCAAATCCCTGGAATAAAAACCTCTTAAGGTTGCGGAAGATAAATCTTCATACTTTACATCACAATGGATTACATCCTTTGCAAAATCAGCTACACCCTTGCATAAATCCTCATGCAGTTCTGACGGATAACCAACTGAAAAAAGTTTCGGATAATCTTCCGGTGGGAATGTGGTCTGTCCTATATCAAATACGGTGCCAATTTTGAAACGTGAGATTACCTTTCCTTCAATATCTCCTTTGCGGTATGCTTCTTTCTGTTCCTTTGTGGCATCAGATAAAGGAACATTGTTGCCATTAATATTCAGCAGCGTAACTTTTACTGGAACCCATATTTTAAGTCCAGTTTCACCACGTTTAACAGAATATCCCATCTTCTTCCATGCCGGGAATGACTGGACGTACTGTGCATCCCTCTTTTGGGAATAGATAAGTGTTACATTTCTTTCGGAATAGCGGTAAAACTGACTTCCAAAGGCAAGTGCTTCTGCTATTGCTGCCGGGTCATTAATAAACGATTCACCTATGCTTTTAATTCTGTCAGCCATTTCCTGTTCCATCTGTTTATTCTTCTCAACCCATTCTTCCCTATCTTTTTTGCTGTATCGTTTCATATACTGTCACCTTCTATCTTTCAAACATACTCTTGATTTCCTTCTGTTCCATAAGCATCAAGTCATCAATAGGCTTAAGATATTTGTTTTCAATAACCGTTCCAAGCTCTACTTCATTTGGCTTTCCGTAAAGATAGAAATACTGGTTATACTCGTTTCTTACTATTGCATAATTTTTATAATATCCTACAACTACATTATCGTTTCTTAAGCTGTCTCCGTCCTCTGGTTTTACAAATACTGTCATGTGTTAATTCTCCTTATCATACATAGTAATCTCATACTGTTTTCCTGTTCCAAATGCATTTTTCACCTGTTCCGGGTCGAACAATGCTTCCCCAAAATCCTTATCCATACAATACATAAGCTGCCTTTCTGCAGCGTTAGAAAGTATTTCTCCCTCAATTTCTACATCTACCCCTGTATAATCAATCTTAAATGCTTCATCCCCTAAAAAGGGGATTCTAGCATCAAAGATGATATGATACTTGCTCACTTGCAAAATATTGTCTAATTGTATCAGCATATTTCACCTTCTATCTTAAATACATTACTGCCTGGTCTTTTATGGAATATAAGACCTGCAGAACGGCTTCTCTTGTAGTTGGATAAATTAATGTAATCAATCCAATAGCAGCTAAAATCAGAATGATAATGGTTGCCAGTGTTTTTATTACATTAATTAATACCGTTACCGTAAACTTATAGGCATTGCTCTTTTCTACAACCACTACATCTTCATCAAGGTTGTATTTCTCCTTTAGCTTCTCCTGCTCTTTCTCATACGCTATATCTGCTTTTACCTCATTTACAAGACCTTTCTTATACTTTCCCGCCATCTATTTTTTCCTCCTGAACAATCCTTTTTTCTTCGGTGCTGCAGTCTCTTCCTGTGCCGGCACAATAGGTATCATTTTTTCATAACATTCGTTTGGAACATATACATATTTATCCGGGATATTTTCAATGAAATAGGTCTGCTCCGCTTTTTCTTCCATCATTTCTTTGAGGTCTTTTCTATCTGCTTCTGCAGTAAAATTAAATACATAATTTGATGTATTGTAAAAGGATGATTCCAGTATCTTTCTTGTATCTGTCATTTCTCCCGGCTCTGAACCTACAACAAAAATCTGTATGTCTCTCTCCAGGAACGATACTTTGTTAAAATTGCCATCAAAATAGGTTCCATAATCGTATACATAATAGTCATAGTGTTTCTCGATCACGTTCCGGATTTTATTGAGGTCATAGTAATGGTCTACTCCTTGGAATGTGACAAGTCCTAGTTCCTTATCTTCTGTTACCGTATACCAATCCTTCATATCATTTATATAGCTGCTATCGTTCATCTGAATATAACAAGCTGTTTTTCCCTGCATCTGAATATATCGTATAACCTGTACCGCCATTGTGGTTGTTCCGATTCTCCGGCAAGCTCCGGCAATAGCAATGGTCTTACTATCTCCGGATGCAGCTTCTCTTGCTTCCTGTTCTTCTGCAGCTATCTTCTGCAGTTCTTCCACTTCACTGATTCCATTTGCATCATAATAGCCATTTAAACACTTCTCTAACTGGTCTTTCATATCAGAAAGCATAACTGCAGTGACAAAATATGTAATGCCCTTATTTGCTGCAGATACGATTATATTTGAATTGTTCATGTACCCTGCAGCAAATATAATAGGTTTGGAGTTATTCGCATTGCATATCTTAATAATGCCATCTACCACATCCTCTGCTTCATCAATGTACTGCTCTACATCAAAAATCGTATAATCCTGCTTCTGATAAGAAAGAATCTCGTTCACCTGTTCCGATATATGTGCAGCTTCCTGCACATAATCGAATGACAAGTTAAATTTGTTACAAACTTCTTCCGCAAAATATCCTTTATCCAGGCTTCCTACAAATATCATTTATCTTTCCCCCTATACCTCTAAATCATTTTCCATATCATGCTCATATGTTGAAGAAATATCTTTCGATTTTTCTTTTTGAGGTGCATTATCTTTTGCCATGGCATTATCTTTATCATCATGGAAGAAATTAAGTTTGTCACACCCTATCTGATGCTTCCATGCATACTGTATTTCCTCGTTCCAGTCCTTTGTATATACTGGTCTGCAGCTATCATGGATTTCTACCCCATCTAAGAAATGCTCTTTAATAAGCTGTACTGCCAGTGCAGTATCACCAATACCGGCTTCATCATTATCCAGGGCAAGATAAACATCTGTGGCTGGATGCGCTTCCAACTGATTGATAATGCATCCGTATTTAGCTGCTCCTGCCAGTGGAAGATAATTGTAATCGTGGTAATCCAGTCCTTTTGCCTGTAACACTTGCATAACAGACATAGCATCTATAACGGATTCTGTTACAACCATCTTATCTGCATTGTTGTTGATATAAAATCCATGCTCATAATCACAATTTTCTACATCCGCTACAAAACGCTTCTCTGTATTGGTTCCACGCTTACAAGCATATACCGGAGTATTGTTTTCATCCCTGCTGACAAAAACACAATTTCCCCGGTTATCCTGATATAACATTTTTCTGTCTACAAACTCCTGTACTATATCCGGGTCTAAACCTCTGGATTTGATGAGATACGCATATACCCGGCGCATATTGTAAGAGGATTCCGGGAGTTCTAACTTTCCCGGTTCTCCTTTCTCTACATTCTGTGTTTTCTGTGCTGCAGGAATTTCTCTTATATTGCCCTTTACACGCTCTTTCAGTTCATTAATAACACTTGCCTGTGTCTGGTTCGTAAAATGCATTACAAAATCAATAACAGAACCATTATAAGATGCCCTTCCGGTTTCACCACCTAATGAATTTCTGTAGAAATGGTTCTTTGCCGGGTCGATTCGAATTGAATCATGTTCTTTTAAGGTATAATACTTTCCAACACGTTTTACAGTAAATCCAAGCTCCTGTGCCATAGATAAAATAGATACATCACTTTTAATCGTATCAATGGTTAGCTTATTCATGTAATTATAGTAACTCTGTCTGTTATCCTGGATAAACTGGTTCATAGAATCAAAGTCCTGTTCTTCCGGAAGATTCTTATGTAATGCATTGGCAATTGTTGTTGCGTATTCAATTTGTTTTTTCGTTGCTCTACCCATCCTAATTCTCCTTATACTGTGCTTTTTGTTCTTCTAATAACGTAATTCTTTCGTTGTATTCCTCGATAGATGCATTATCCGTGTCTATATCACCATTTGCGGTTTTAATCGTGTTCTGTGCATCATTAATAAGTTTATTGGTTTCCTGTTGTTCCTGGTTGGTCTGATACATTAATCTGTCCTGGTAGCTTTCTATATCTTTTTTGCAGTTCTCTATCAGTACATTCTGACTATTTATATCATCATTCAAAGCATCTATCTTTCCCTGATAAAATGCTATCTGATTGTCGATACGTTCTATCATATATCCATTGTAATCTTTGTCCTCGATTTTAGAAACTGCATCTACCGCTTTTTCATTTGTAATGAATTTACAAGTATCATTCGTATTGTCCGGCATGGTAATCCAAAAAGCTATCTGTGTCCATGAGGTAGGAACTTCATTGATTCTTACGACAAATAAATCATCCTGTTCTATAACTGTATCTGTTTTCAAATAACCTTTATTTCTATCAAGTGCCTTAAACTTGTAGGTATTTACTCCGTCATAAGATTGATTGTCTATGGTAAATTGTAATTCCATCATACGTTGCTTTTCTGAATATTTCCATGATAATAGCTGCACCTTTCTATCATTCCAGCTCTTAACTGAATTTATCTTAGTTGCTGGTAGCAGCTCACCCTTGTTTCCAAACCAAACATTTGATGTAAAGAATAAAGCGTGTCCTAGTATAACCACAAGAAGGATTGTCAGGATGTGCTTATTATATTTTCCTTTTTGCTGTTTTTTATTTTTTAGTGCCAGCAATCCTTCCTGAAATTTTTTAATGTCCATTTCAAAACTCCTTTCCCTTCCCGGCACCAAGCCGGGAAGTAATAGCATGACTTTCATTGTGACAGTCGTGATATGCCAAACGGATATAATCCGCATGAACCTAATTTAACATTTTTTCTTTGCGGTGTTTTTTCACCAATGAATCCTTCAGATGAGCTGGTGAACCAAAACCTTCCAAATCGGTGGCATCAGTTTATGGGCAAAGTTCTGTAATTCTTTGTCTCTATATACTGTTTTGGCATTTATAAACTTAATAAATCCATCATTAGGAATTTCTATTTTTTTATTAATAAGTGTTTTCCATTCCGGTCTTTTATAATTTTGACTTACATCTTTACTGATTTCTATACAAATGGATTCTTTTAACCCACTACTTTCGGTTTTGTCGAGTTGATGATTCCAAAGTATTATAGAAAGCGGCATACCGTCACGGCTATTTGGTAATAATCTATTGTAATCCAGTCCACTTATATGTTCCATTTTTAAATCACTTGTTTTCCGGATAGTGCGTTCTAAACTGCTTCCTTTCTTTATCAATAATCCATCTGGGTTAATCATAGGCTCAAAAAAGAACAGCATAAATGGAATGTTATTTACAGTGCTGTAGGGATATGTCCAGTATTGTGATAAAAAATATGTTTTAAGGCATTTTTTTGCTTTATCATTTGAAATATAATATCCTAAATGTTCTCTTGCGAAATCAACTGCCAAATCAAAATTATCCCTAATTATTTTATAAATGGCTATCTCTTTCTTACTCATTACTTCTATTCTAATTTTATTCATAAATTTCTTGTACGATAATCAATTAATTATCACACATGTCCTTTCTCTTCCCGGCACCAAGCCGGGAAGTAATAGCATGACTTTCATTGTGACAGTCGTGATATGCCAAACGGATATAATCCGCATGAACCTAATTTAACATTTTTCTTTGCGGTGCTTTTTCACCATTTTTATCATGATATGTATAACATACCATTCAAGCGTAATAAGCATTGGTGCATTTCTGACTAATGAAAATGGACTATTTTCGTAAAATACCATCCAAGCACCACCACATATTAAAAATACAGTCACTACTAATGCCGAAATGAAACTTTTAAATATACTAAAATGTCCCATGCATTTAAAAAAAATAAATATTCCAATAAAAATACAACCCATTAATATGCCTAATTCTATTAGTGATGTTCTAAGTAGTTGTGGCTCTGTTTCTTTCATTAAAATATTTGACTCATAAATTAACTCATTCACTAAATCCATCATTCTTTCCCCCTTTATATGCTTCTGGTAATCTGTTCCATGCCGCCACCGGATAAAAGTTTTGTGTAATTGCATCCCACCACTCACCATTACCGATATAATACAGTGTGGTCGCTTTTACGGCTCCCTCTATTGTTACCAAATACTCTTCCAGTTCTCCCTCTTCCAAACCATCAATTATCTTGGCAAGGTTTTCTACTGGTTTTATTGGCTCCGGCGGCAACATATCCTTTACTGCTATCCAATCTATTTGCATAGGCATTTACCATATTCTTGTAAGCCAGGTATTAGAGCTTCTAAGATATACCTCTGTAACGCTTACTGGTTGATTTGCTTGTACCGTAAAATCGAAGGAAATAGTATTTTTGTTGTAATCAACTTCTACGGTTCCATCAAAATCGGCATACTGGTAATCATAGTAGCCATTTTCATACAATGTCTTTTGCATATCTGCAATCATTCCATCCTTATCATTATTGACGTAGGGCAATAATTCCTCGTTAAAATTGCGGAGTTCGAATCCATCCTGATACATTGGATATTCCTGCTCGTTTTCATCCGGTATAAACTCCGTTGCCTGTTCCACTAACTTCTGATATTCTGCATCTGTTATGGAATCTTCATTTTCGGTTTCTGTGTCCGGTGCTGCATCTGTATAGTTTTTTGATTCTTCTGCAGCAATCTCCGTCTGTATCTCTTTTTCTTTTTTGAGGTTTTTCTTTTCTCCATTTAGTTTAGCAAACGTAAAGATTATGAAAATGCCTGCAAATAATATACAAATCAATGCAGCTTTCATATATTTACTGTTATCGTTGCTCTTATTGTTGTGATTCTCTTCTGCCATATATATTTCTCCTTTAATCTGATAATCTGCCGTAACTTACTACCACGTTTGCCCCGGCTGTGACTTCTGATATTTTTACAACATCCCCCGGCTTTGGAGCATGAATCATAAGTCCATTGCCAAGATAGATTCCTATGTGGTAGGTATTCTTTGTTTCTCCATTTGTCCTTGTAAAAAAGACTAAATCTCCAGGCTGTGCATCCCCGCCATCAACCGGAACTGCAAGGTTTTTAAAGCCTAATGCTGTCGTTCTCACTCCGGTATATGTTCCGGTCTGTTTGAATACATACCAAACAAATCCTGAACAGTCGAACTCATTCGGTCCGGATGCCCCCCATTTATAAGGACAGCCAAGTAATGTTTTTGCATAATTTACAACTCCTGATTCTGCTATTGCTGCCGGACTGTAATATCTTAAAACGTGTGCCGTATAAAACTGGTCACCATAATTCCATTCCCCAAGGTTTTTCGCCTTGTCACCACTTCGCTTTTTTCCAAGGCTCATATCCCTTGCCCATGCATCTGTAGCTTCCTGTGACCATCCACCGGACATATCCATTGCATACTTGATAAATCCGGAACCAAAGTTATATGCCTGTAATGCCAGCTTTATATGGTCTATATCCTGTGGGGATTCCACTCCTGCTTTATTCAGTAACTTTGCAAAGACGTATACTCCCTGCACAATAGATTCCTCTGTAGATATGCTATTTGGTGCTTTTCCCATTGATTCGGAGCATTGAAATACATCTTCTACCTTTCCACCGGATTCTTGCATCATAATAGCCAATAGTAAATCTACATAATCCGGAATACCGTTTACTTCTGCTTCCTGCGCTACTCTTTCTCTATACTGCTCTACTTCTGCAGATAACGCTAATCCTGTAACACTATCCATTTTGGATGCGTTCTGCTGGTCATTATATTTCTTTGCCATTAAGCCTTTTTGTGTCTGGAAAGAAGCTAAGATGCCCGCAAAAAGAGAAAATAATAGCAACGCTGCCAGTAGGATTGCCGGTATGCATAATTTAATTAGTTTTTTCTTCATGTATTCACCTGTGCTTATTTACCGCCATCAAATAAGTAGTTCTCTTCATCCGTGATATATACGCTAAATTCAAGGTTTACATCAGACGATATGGACATAATGCAATTACCCATTTCAAGCTGCGGAATACGGTTTATCTGTGACGGTGTAAGTACGCTATCAAAAATATTTTCCAGCAATGGTAATGCATTAGCATCCTGATGGAATATCATTTTATATTGTGTCAATTCAAAGACGGTTTTCAGTTTATTTAAAGCCTCTCCGCTATCTCCCTCTGGTGAAAAGTCTCGGACGCTTTGTGATGCCAGGATAATTGAACCGTAATACTTTCTACCTTCACGCATATAGGTTGTAATCAAGTCCAGATTGTTCGTTTTGTTTGTATTAATGATTCGGTGTGCTTCATCTATCTCGATTACCGTATGTATTACATCCTCCGGTGCAATCTCTCCTTCTCTTACCTTTTTAAGCATGATTGTTCCATTTGTTACAACATTATCCCAGCATAAGGATAATAAGTTATAAAGCTGTGCATCAAATATATTAGATTCCATATCTTTCAGTTTTGATATATCAAATATAATGTACTGCTCATCCGAAAGATTTGTTATAGATGAATGCCGGTTAAAAATGTTTCCATAAATATTTATCAGGTTACATATAACCATATCTATATTTGACAATAATAGTGCTTGACGCTTTGCCAAATCTAACTCTATTTCTGAATACTCTCTTTGAGACATTTCATTTATTTCTTCTGCTATATATTCATGTACGTCTGAGAATATCGGATATTCTTCTGCAGCTCTTCCGGTGATACCTCTTACAGACCCAGGCTTTAAATCAAACTTTTGATATATTTCATCCAAAACTGCAGAAAGTTTCGATAATTCCGTTGACTCTGCAGTTGGCTTTAAAGATAAATACATTGTCTTTAGCTTGGAAATGTGCCTTGTATAGCTTTCATTATCATTGAAACCGGATTTTAATATTTCCAGTGGATTCAGGGCAGTATCGTTGGTTCCATCCATTTTTATGACGGTTCCACCTAATATTTTACACAACAAAATATTTTCTCCAGAAACATCAAACGTTCTGACATAATCCCCTCTTATCACTCGGTCTTCTGCTATCTTCTTTAAAATGGTTGATTTTCCAGCTCCCATTGTTCCAAAAGCTGCCATATTATAATGCAGCCTTGTTTTGGTTTTCCGGAATATATCCCATAATACTTGTCCCATGGTCGGTGTCGTTCCATAGAAAGAACCATTCGGGTCTTCAAGGCTTGAAAAATGAAACGGATTTCCGGCTGCCAATGATGCAGAAGAAAGAATAGAACCGGAAACTGCAAATTTTTCTTTTTGCTGTTCTGTATAGCTTTCAAATATGCTGCAGTAATCCTGTTTCGTTTCATTCATATTTACATAAGCAAGGTAGGTATCATTATCTAGCTGCTGTTTCATTTTCTTTACCCGGTTATCTAAATCAAGCCAGGAACGGTCAGCTAGAAACATTCTGGTATCAATAATTTTTGTTACTTCTTTCATACTTTTAACTTCGGTTAAAAGTTTATCATAGTCTTGGAAATCCTTAATTGCATCCTTTTCATCTGTATAGTTAGTGGAAGAACCATACCGAGAATTAACTTCCTTCATGGATTTATTGATATTTCTTACAACTTCGTCTACGTCTGTATTCGATACATCTATCGTTACGATCGTATTGCTGTTATTTGTTATTTTTGTAAGCCAAAAATCATTTACGCTACTTGGATAATTCATAATATGTAAGCAAGTTTCGTAGGTATCTCCGGTCTTAACGGTCGATTCATCCTTAAAAGAAATTCCACCCAAAGGCTGTATTTTCTTTATGAACTCTAAACACCTTTGCTCTTTTTCCTCTTTTAAGGTTTCTTCTGTAATCATTTCCATATGCTAATCTTCCCCCTGTTTGATATTCTTCGGTATAACATAGGATGCCTTATTATTCAGTTTATAGAATATTAATGTGCGCTTTTCTTCGCTGATTCTTTGAATAAGTCCATTTTTTCCGACACCCAACGAATCTATGATGGTCTGTCTGTTCTGCATCAACTTATCTGTATTTTCGCCCCAAAACATCAGGAAAAACTCTCTATTCATTCTGTGGGTTTCCAGCCATACCAATTCGTTGATTTTTTTCTGCAGCCATTTTTTATATACCTTATTCTTTGTGGTATTTATCTTGTGTCTCATATACTCTTGCTGCTTTTCTGTGTTAGATGGAAAATTCATTGCAATAATCTTAAGGTCAGATGGATATTTGATATATAATCTTCTCCACCGTAGCTTGTCATACATGGTTGTTGATTCAGACGCATTTAACAGGTCTTTTGTCTCAACCTGTAGTATATCTGTGCAGCTTCCATCCTCTTTTACAAAACAATCATACTTTTCCTCATAGCACATCTTTGGTAATATATCCAAGATTGTTTTAGAAGTGCTGCTGGACTTCGGCTTTTTCTTTTTTGAGGTTATACTTACTATTATCATTGCGATAAATCCAATGAAGCATATAATAATTCCTGCCAGGTAAACGTATATAATATTCATATCCTTTTATCTCCTTACTTAATTGGATGGTATGCAGAAATATCTTTCTGCAGATAAATAAGAATTGTCTGGAACATATGTCTTTTATGGTTGTACTTTGACTGAAAAGTAAGCATTATTGCACAAGCCATTGTAAAAATGCCGTATGGGATTCTTAATTTTATTGCTACCATGTTCCGCAGTCCGTATGCAACTACAGCCCATACTAAAATGAAAAAGAGGTCAAATGCATACAACCATAAGGAAACGTGTGCTTGTTTTTTATCACTCTCTATAATTGTGTATTCTTCCATGTTCTCACCTTACTTCAACCTTTCTTCTTTATTTAGCTGCTCCTGCTGTTCCAGTTCGACCGGATTTTTAGATTTGCTCTGTGCTGCCGGAGCTTTTCTTTTTCTTTTTGCGGTAGGGTTCTTTGGTTTATTCTTTGGTGTTGCTGGTGTGGATGGGGATGTTTCTCTAATATCCGGTTTTACTGGTTCTATCTCCGGTTTTACTTTTCCAGTAAAGGTTGCCGGAGTTACTGGGGTTGTTGGAATATCACCATTTCCGTTCATAGTTTCTGCTATATCACCATTTCCGGCACCCTGTATTCTTTCTTCCGTAATACTTCCAGTCTCTAAATTTGGTGTGACTGGTTGTGCTTCTGATATTTCAGGATTAGCTGGAATATCACCATTTCCACCTTCCGGTGTTTCTCCACCAATGTACTGTTCCTGCGTTCCGGTACCGTCTATCGTTCCGGTACCGTCTATCGTTCCAGTACCACCACTCATAGCTTCTTTCATTTCTTCATTTGCTTCACTTGCAGAAGAAAGCTGCTCTCCATTTTCTTTTTGAGGTTCGTTTTCTGTCTCTCCCATTCCCTGCCGTAGTCCGCTTTCTTCTTTCTGCATTTCAGGAGAATTTTGCATATCCTCTTTCATCTTCTGATTTTCAGCCTGTCCATCCCCAAGACTTCCACCTATATTCTTTGTTGCAGCATCCTTTACATTCTTTTTATCTCCACTAAGCGCATTTTTCATAGATTTATAGCGGTGATAGCCTACTGCACTTCTTACACCACCACTTATAGCAGAACCGGTACCTCTTACACGACCTCTTCCGGCATTGTATATTGCTAAGATTCTGGATGCGCTTGACTGTAATCCTGCATCTTCTCCGGTAAGCTCCTGAACGATATTCGGTCCATCTATAACTGCTAATGAAGTAAATAATAGGATAATACAATAGGAAAATACATTATTTGAAAACTTCTCACTTAAATAGCTTTGAAAAATAATGAATAACTTTAAAGTGATTGCATTTACCATAAATATGATGTAAGTATTTTTAATCGAACCCAGTAGCTTTAAGGTTTTCTGTGAACCTGTAATATCTGCAGAATAAAGGATTGTGATTACCTTCTTTATTGCCAGTTCAAAGGACAACCGGACTGACTTATACGATACAACCAGAAACACAATAATAATTGCTATCAGCGAAACACAAATCGGGAATGCATTGATTTTGTATCTGTAGTAAAAATCATTGAATAAATCATCATCATCTCCACTATTCCATCCCCAGCCGTTATATACACCTTTATCTACCATGGTGCCATCCGGTAATCTCTGATAAGACTTTTTTAATAAAGTGGATGCATCACTCGATATGTACGGGTCATCATAGTTTATGACTTCGTTAATGTCGATTGCATCCATATAAAAATCTTCCAGTGGCGCATGATACGTTGCCAGGGTTTCTGCATCATCTGAAAAAGTAGCAATTCCATAGGTACTGTCTATATACCTCAAATCAAACAGATTATCATTTACTACACTGTCTGCCATAGAAGAACCTACCATTTCATTACAAAACGACTGAACTCCCTCATTTGCTGTTATCATAAGTTCACCCAGGGCAGATATGGTAAGTGCTGCAAGCAGCACCCCTACTAACACATCCGGCTTTTTCTTATGATTTACAATCAGGATAATTCCAAGCATCATAATAGATACCGCCATAATTGCAGTGAAAATACCTTTCAAAGTAGGTGTAAAATCAGTAAATCCACTGTAGCTTGTAAAGTCCATAAGACCAAGCGTATTACTATATAAGGTTTGACAGCTATCAGCTACCCATTTTAAACCTTTAATAATCCCCCACTGTAGATACCTAAAGCCATTATGTATCAGGTCATTTTGGACAAAATATTTCTTATAGTTCAATAAGATGTTCTGACACGTTTCTTCGTCTATATCCGCAAATACAGTCATTGTGTTATGCAGCAAGGGGTAAAAAAACATCAAAAAGAAAAATGTAATTCTTTTACTTTTCTTCTTCTCTTTCCATTTCATCATAGTCTGTACTCTCTTTCATCTTTAGGTAGAAATCAATCAAGGATAATAATGAGTTTTGCACTGCCTTTGTAAAATTCTCCGTATTCTGCTTTGTCTGAATGATATTTTCTACCTTTCTTAGTTTCATTTTTTTTAACGGTTCATTTTCTTTTTTCTGCTTTTCGTCCATGATTTCATTTAAAACCTGCAGTATTGCTTCCTGCTGGAAATCGTGCATATCTTCGATTCTTAATGATTGCACATCATTGGAACGGTCACGCTTAATAAATTCAAAGGACTTGTTATAATCCCATATTCTTGTTTTCAGTCCAATTCCGGCTCTGGATGCATCATTAACTTCTCTCAATGAAATAGTTGTAGGTGTCGGAAGGTAATCTTCCAAATATTCATATCTGAACTTCATTCTTTTTCCTGATTCAATGGAATTAAAAATTGCATCCCTTTCTACATCATCCCCATTATTGTCTTTTGTTTTCATGGTTCGTAAAACAACTGTTTCCCCATCTTTTAAGGCTTTTAACTGTTCTGTAGTGAGTAATCTCTGTTCCTCTGTATTTTCCATAAACATCTTCTTTAAGGAGAACTTACTACCATTACGCTGTGTCGTTACAATGGTTCGTCTACCAACTTTTTTAGATATATCCTCCAATGTATCAAGGTCATCCGTTCTTATATATACAAGATTTCCGCAGTTGGAACGGATTGTTTTTGCTGCTCCCTGACCATAAATATCATCAAATTGTGAATAGGACTGAATGTAGAAGTCATAGGTAATATCACATCCTGCCGATGCCGTAACCATATTGACTAACTTATCAATTTTTGGCATGTTTCCAATTTCGTCCTCTATATATTTAACTGGACGTTTACATTTTCCTCCATCCCAACAAAGATTTGAATTGATAAGAGCTGATTGCCGGATAAAGGTTAGTGCAATCTGGTGTTTTGATGTATCACCATATGGGATGCCAAGAAATACGGCTATTGGTTTATCACCAAATCCTATATCCTCTAACTTAAAAGAACTTTCTGCTGTAAGTTTTGCAATGGATTCCATTGTATAAATATTGAGTTTTGCATTCATGGTAGAAAGAATATTTCCCTTTGTTTTACCACTTGCCACACCAGTTGACATATATTGCATCTTGGCTCTGTCTCCCTGTGGTCTTTCTGTAAAAAACAAATCCAAATAGGTTTTTCCGGTTGGTCTGCCTTCCATATCCAATACTGGAATATTTACCAATTCCATGTATGTATTAACAATGGAATACATATTGATTTTCTTTCTGTTTTCGTGCGTTTCTATAAATGCTGCATCATCCGGAATTGCAGTCACATTATTATCAAGTGTGACATCTGATAAATATAATTTGTACTGCTCCCTGACTTCATTTTGCATTTCTTCATCCAAACGTTTAAAGTTTTCAACTTTCCGGTCAAATGCAGCTTTTCTTTTCTCGTTTTCTTCTTCATCCAGCCTTAATGCATCTTCCACATGTGCCAAAATTAATGCTTCGGTCACTGCAGCACCAGTCTCTGCAAAATACTTTTCATTTCCTGTTGCAGAATCCGGGTCAAATATCTGCCATGCAAACGATAGTGTAAGTTCCTCCGCAAATGTCGGGTTTCCACTCTCCCATGCATTTATGATGGATTCCAAAGGATTATATCCATCCCCTTCTTCCGGGTTCTGCAGATTGATAAAATATACTAAATATCCTCTGCTCTGCAGCAATCTTGTTTTCTGATTGGATTTATATAGTTCTCCCTTCATATCATTAATAATCATTGATGGTTTTATTTTTGCCCTAGAATATATCTCTATTGAAGGAAAAACATACAATTCACCTTTACCAGAACGTGTTATACCAATCAGCAGGTTATTCGTTGTGTTAGTATCTATATATAATTTGTTTTCATATCTTGAAATAAGAAATCCAGGTCTACCTTCGTAATCTCTTGAAATAAGAAATCCAGGTCTACTTTCGTCTACTGTTCCACATTCGTCTATTTCCTTATACTGTTTCCTAATATCTTCTATTGTGGCAAATTTCGCATCTCCTTTTTGCTGCTTGTTAATGGCTTCTTCTGAAAATGCTGTCTTAATATCGTAAGATAAGAATATATCCAGTATGATAACTGCTATCAGAAAGAATCCATACAAGGTTTTTATCAGTCCGGAACTTGCAAAATTTCTGAACGAAAACAAAATATTATTCAATCCCATGTAGGATGCCATATTATCCATATCCTGAAACATTTTTCCAACATTACAAAATACATTGATGATGTAATTGAAGAGTAAAAATAGAAATATATCTATCAGAAATAGCAATATTGCCTTTACAATTCCATTTGATATAATTCGGTTTGCTTTCAGGATTTTCTTGTCACTTTTAAAAATATCCTTTAGGTCTTTCCATTCTTTTTTTATCCTGTTTTTTATCATCTACTACCTCTTTTCTATGCAAGGTGCTATAAATAGCACCTTGCCCTAAACCCGCATAAATGCTGGATTTCTTTGTGAAAATTAAGCTGTAAAAGTAAACTTGGCAACCATTTCCGTTGCAAACTGGGATGCCAGCATAACGATTCCTGCTCCAATTACTATCCATGGGATAGCACCCTTTGCCATTTCTTTTGTTTTTTCAGATGGAACAATGAACATGATACCAACAATCAGTAATGCAATTGCAATCAGGATATACACCAAAGGTTGGAAGTCTGTTACATAGGTATATAAGCCATTCATTAAATTTTCCATGATTAAATCTCCTTTTCGTTTGTATTTTTCTTTTTTGAGGTCTTAGTTCTTTTTCATCAGATGTTAAAACTGATTTTAATTGAAAAAGCTGCTTTCCACGTTCCTGCAGTAAAGCCGTTTGTGGTAATCTTTCCGTAAATCTTCGGATTATCTGCAGTTATCTTATTTGCAGATAAGGATATGTTTCCTTCTATGGTTTGGCTTTTGTTGCTCTGCGTGAACTCTATTTTATCCGGTACTTCTACAATCACTTCACCCCCTTTATTGTCTGCGCTGATTACAAAATCACTGTTCTGCCCCATAATCAACTGTCGTGGTATATTCACGGTTACCGGTAATAAAGATGATGTTGTAGTAATGGTTACGTTCTCTGCCGGCATATGAAAGCTGTATGGATTGCTAATCTCTGCGTTTGATGCACTTACTGTTTCCAGCTTGTAACCATCCTTTACGTTTATTGCAACTGTAACTGGCGCACCATAGTAATATGTGCCTGCGCCGGATGCAGCAGCTATACCGCTATCTGAATCTATCGTTACGGTATACTGATTTCTCGAATAATAGTAAGAAACTGTTGTTCCACCTACCGGAACGGTTACATTTTTCGTTGCCGGGGATGTAAAGCCTGTATATGTATTGACTGTTGGTGAAACAATCGAATCATAATTTCCTGTTATTTTGTCTGTTGCTACCAATGTGTAACCACTTCCAGATACATTCTGCTGGTAGTGATTTATGGTTATTTCATAGGTAAACTTGAAGTTTCCTGAAACATTGCTGTACCCACCATATTTATCAAAGGCATATGCGTGTGTGTAATACTCTCCATGTTCGTTATTGTGGCTGGAAGTGTAAGTATGGTAGCGGTAGTTATATACGGCTCCGTTTACCGTCCATGTGCCTTTTTCTCCTTTTGCGGTACTATCTGTTTTCCAATTCTTTATAAGGTCATCCTGTCCATTTGCTGCAGTCCAAATAGGAAACTGTACTCTGTCAATACCATCCCCATTATCCTGAACGTAAACATATGTCCAAAATGCATCCTGTCCGTCCTGAACGTTGGTCAAGCGTGTAATTGTCGGTGCATTGGATTTCTTCCATACTGCATAAAATGTATTGTTGGAAGAAATATTTATTGTCTGTCCGACAACATAAGTAGGACTTGTGGCATTTGATGATGCACTCCATCCTAAAAGGGTATATCCTGCCCTTGCTGCACTTGGAAATGTTACGGTGGCATTACCCCACTTGGCATACAACCAAAGTTGTGCATCCCGGCTCGTTGTCAGATTTGCTACACTTGCATTGTTTGGGTAAGTATCTTTTGAGGAAGTATCTACGCTGCTTGCCCCTTTTCTTCCCTCTGCATAGCCATTTGCGTTCCAGTGTGATATATAAGCCTGTTTGTTGGAACCAAACGCATTTTTCAAGTCCTGACCACCATAGTTCATATAATATCCGATATTAAATACCGGACTGGATTGCCTTGTTTCACTACCTTTCACATTGTAAGTATCATAATGGTAAGCAAGACCTATTTTGTTATATCCATATGCTCTGCCTATATCAGAATAGGTATTTGCATAATATGGTGCATCAAACGTCCACCAATGGTAAGTAGTATCGTTTACGGTAATGTCGTTATAATCAAGCCATCCTATGAATGGACAAGCTGCAGTAACCGAACCTTTTTCTGCTGTACCACCATTGCCATTAAAGGTTGCGGTGCAGTTCTTCACAAAGCCATTGCTGCGTAATGCGGTAGTTGTGTCATAAAGCATGGTCTGCGCTGCTGTACTACCGCCTGTTGCTCCGTTGCCGTTATAATTAATGGTATAAGAGTTCTGAACGTACTTTACTGCGATTGTGTCGTTGTGAAACTGACCATCCCAGCCATAATTTGTTAAACCGCATCCATTGGTATCTACTGCCAAGCTACAGCTATTATCATCATATCCAGCCATATACGTTTGATAGCCACCGGATGTATCTGCAGATTCTAAGTGATAGCCTGGCTTATTCAGTAAAAATGTAATTGGAAACACATACTGTCTTGCCGGAACATCTGCAGTTCCACTGTCATACATTGTTACATAACTATTTCCGTAGTAAGACGGACAGTTTATGCCATACCCATTCGGGTAAAACTGATTGGTTCCTGGATTAGCCGGGTTCCATCCATTAAATGCACTTGCATCTGTAGATGCTGGTGCAATGGAAATACCTATTTCCGTACCCTCTACCAGATGCATATTGTAAGAAAGAAAGTAATTAACTCCATTCGGGCATCTGCTTCCTACAGATACATCTATCTGATATTTTCCGTAAACAGAACCATTCTGTACGGTTAAATAGAAGCAGCCACTTGTATATTGATATATGGTTTGGGAAGAATAGGTTGCAATTCCGTAAGGTTCTGCGCATATAGCAATTTCTTCACTCTCTGTCTCTTCGCTTTCTTCCGTATCTTCGGTTTCTGTGCTTTCTGTATCTATAACCTCTGTTTCATCCTCGGTTTCAGTCTCGGTACTCTCTTCGATGCTGCTTTCCGGAATATCCTCTTTAATTTCCGTGTCTGTTGTCTCTTCTGTCTGCGGTTGCTCTGTTGTTTCTTCCGGAACATCTGCAGCATATACCATACCCTGAAATACGAACATAAAGCATATGCTCATAGCCAAAAAGCGGCATAGTATTTTTTTCATTCGAAATACCTCTTATTCATTCTCGATTCTTGTATGAAATACCAGACCACATTTCCATCTTCCGGCAGTAATACCATCTGCTGTTATTTTTCCTTTTGCGGTTACGATATTTCCATTTAAAAGGTCATTGGCACTTATCTTAAGTTCCTCTACATCATTAAGAGTTGTTGCAACGGTTACTTTGGATGCTTTACCACCGGTTTCTTCCATTTCTGTAGTTACTTCCGGACGTATAACAATTTTCTGACTTCCGGCAATATCACCCTCTACGCTGACAATGTATTCTCCAACATAGGAAGAAGTATCATCTACTCTACCCATGATGATTGTTCTTGGTATATTGATAACTGCCCGGCTAGATGCAGTCGCATATACGCTTACATCATTGTCTGCTTCATAAGTTGTAGTCGTGATAGTACCGGAATTTTCATACTCGGTCTTTTTATCCTGGGTAACATCCTCTCCGGCTGATAAATCGGTCGAACTGGATGGAGTAGAATCTACTAACTCTTTACCAAATACGGTTGTAGATGCCATTGTCATTATCAAAAGTGAAAGCACTGCTGCTTTAAAAACTGATTTTTTCATTGGTTTTTCCTCTCTATTTGTAATTTACGGTTATATTAAAATCACACATTACGTTATCTAATAACTGTCTATCTTCTAAGCCATAAAAGGTAACGATTAACTTTAAATTTGTTTTGCCTTTGCTTACATATCCTGCCGGATTAAAGTCTTTTTCTGTTCCAGGCGGTAATAAGTCCGTTTCATATACCAGATTGCCGGATTCATCATAAAAGCTGTATTTTTCATATAATCCAGTTCCGGCATAATTTGTTAATGGAATAGCTCCTTCGGTATCTGTAACGGTATATTCTCCGGCATAAACGTTTAGTTCTACGTTGTCGCTGACTTCTCCAAAAAAATCTATTAAATCGTCCTCTCCGTCAGCTGGCATGAATGGAATTGGTTCATTATCATATTCTGTTACTTCCTCTTCGATTGCTGGTAAATCTTCTTTTGGTACGTCCGGCAGTTTCCGGCTTTTTCCGGAAAAAAAGATTAATGCTGCAGCTATTATTATTGCCGGAATCAGTAGGTAAAATATCGGAATCAGATACAGAAAGAAGAGATACTTTCTCTTGGCATATACAGCAACATACTTTCCACTTGGTTTTTTATGTCCGATAACTAACGTTGTCCTTGCCAGTATGTCATTTTTTCTGTAATCTGCGGCTATATAGCCTGTCAGCTTGCCTTTACAATCTTTTTCTTTTTTGAGGTATTCTCTGCTTACAGGAATATCGTTAAATGATGATAACTTTTCTCTCTCGGTCGGTAACTCTATGTCCTCTAACTGGATAGCATCTACTTCTTCCTCTTCCGGAATTTCTACATCATCAGGCTTTATTACATAGTCTCTTAAGAAGAGTTTCTTTGCTTTATGCTTACTTATCCGGTGCATTTTTTATCTCCTTTTTCCACTTCTTTTCTACCGCTTTTCCGCTTCCTTTTCTGATACAGTAACTAACCTTTACCTCTCTTCTTTTTTGAGGTTCCTTATCTTTTTTTCTCCTGGACACCACATAAAGAATCAGCACAATTAAGACAACGATTATCAATAGTCCTACTCCTGCCATTATCACAATTTGTTTTACGGTAAGAGATTTATCCAGTTCGTAGGTAGCGGTAGCCTTTAAATCGTAGGTAAAATTGGTTTTGCTATCTACTTCTGTTTCTGCCGCATAAGTGGCACGATATTTTACATATTCCTGTGAAGCTGCGTATGTTGCTCTGGTATATGGTACAAAGTATTGCACGTTTGCTATTGCATCCCGGTAAGTCACTCCATCCACTTCGTAAGCATCACCTGACCACTGTGTAGAAGTAATCCGGTGCGTATTGCTGTCTGCTCCTACAGACTGTAATAGCTCTGCATAATGTCCTTCCAATGGATTGCTGCTGTTATAAATGGTTTCTCCCTGCCATACATATTCCCCGGAATCGTAGTGGTCAAAAGTTATAGTTATCTGCGTATTCAGCCATTCTCCGTTTGAAATAACCTCTTTCTTGGCTACTTTTCCTTGTAGCTGCAGCTTTTCTCCGTTCTCTCCGGTAACTGTAATTACTTTGCTGTCCGGAATAGCTGCTTCATCCAGGTAATCTATATAAGACGTATAATTTTTTACTTCTTCGGAATCATCCAGTACCGTACAATCGTTTAACGTGTAGGTAACATTATCTTCTGTAATGGTCTGCTCCGGTGTATATTCTTCTGATACCGGTATCAGGTCAGAATCAACCTCTTTGGTAAGCATCTTTTTTTCTTTTTCCGGTGTTGTTTTTTCAATGTCATAGGTAATACCGGAAAGATTGTATTTTCTTCCGTCCTCTTCGATTGTGTCCTTAAAGCCGGTATACTCTTCCTCTTTATTCTTTGAGGTATACTCATGCTCTTTTGTAATCTCCGGCTCCGCAGCGTAAACTTTGTTTGGCGTGGAAGCTGCCAGCATAACAAACATCAAAAGAAAAATACCTATTCTGCTTCTCTTCCCTTTTTTCCGGCTTAAAATTAATACTGCTATCACTGCTCCTGATCCTGCAAAAATCAAAAGCCATAATAGAACGTTATTTGTATCTCCGGTCTTAAGGTGCATCTTTGTGTTTATCGTTCCTGGGGTTTCCTTTTCCGGTGTCGGCTTAGTCATGGATGTTACAATTCCACCAACCCTTTTATCCTTCATCACGAACTGTTGCATATCTGCAGTTTCTTTGATTTCGATTTCCATATCTTCTGCACATACATAGCCATCCGGTACTTTCTTTTCATGCAGCGTATACGTTCCTTTTGCTATCGCATACAGTGAATGTGGCTTTCCGTCTGTAGTCCATTCATCCACTACCTTTTTATCTGCATCTATAAGCTGCAGCGTGGCTCCCGGTAAACTCTTCTCTGTCTTGGCATCTATTTTTTCGATTTCTGCCTGTATTGGTACGTCCTTCATCACGAATGGAGTTTCTATGATGCCACCCTCATAGTTGATTTCTATATCATCAGCCTTTAGATAACCGTCCGGTGCTTTCTCTTCATGTAAGATGTACGTTCCCGGCTTACTTATGTGGCTGATTTTGTGGCTTTCTTCATCTGTTGTAGTCCATTCATCAATAATATTTCCATCTGCATCTATAAGCTGCAGCGTGGCTCCCGGCAATGTCTTTTCCGTTTCACTGTCTATTTTCTGAATGAAAATGTTATTTGGTTCATCTTCTACTTCCAGTGTTGCAATTACAACTGGTGTAACTGCATCCGCATATTCTACTGATACCTTATGTTCTTCCGTATCGAGCTTGTAGCCATCCGGTGTCTCTTTCTCTTTTACGGTATAGTTTCCAAGGTAAAGCTCCTTTGATAATGCGGTTCCGGTATCATCCGTTGTTACCGTATCTATTAATTCACCTGACGTATTCCGGATGGTATTATCTCCGGTCTTTATATCTCCGTCAGCGTATATCTCATATACTGCGCCCTCTACTGGTTCTGCTGTTTCAGAATCGGTCTTTACTATCTTGATTTTTCCTTTTGCGGGTGTATTTGCGTACTGTATCGTAAAAGGTTGGCTCCAATCGTGACCACTTGTTATATCAAACTTCATCCTCTGACCTTTTAAGTAGCCATCCGGTGCATTTACTTCTTCCAGGTAGTAAGTACCTATCTGCAGCTTCTCCGGAAGTGTAAATGTTCCGGATTCATCTGTTGCAAATTCATCTATATACTGTGTGGTAGGATAACGGCTTGCAACCATCTTGATTTGTTTTCCCTGTGCATCATACAGATGGAATGATGTATTTGCGATCGGGATTACCTTTCCGGTTTCTGCATCCGTTTTTTCTACCCTCAATGCTGATATAATATCCTTATCCTCTAATATCCATTGATATTTATAGGACTGCTTATCTAATACTACGGTCATTGGCTGGATTGGCATATATCCTGCCGGAGTATTTAACTCTGTGATAAGATATGTATCTTTTGGAAACATTCCTCTGCTGTTTCTTGTAACAACACTGGATGCATCCACCTTTACGGAACCATTCGTAGTATTTACTTTCGAATAAATCTTATCGGTAACAGAATCTATATATCCGTTTTCATTTGTGACCATATACCACTTCTGATTTGTAGTAAGTGACTGGATGGAGAAGATAACTCCCTTTAATGGAATCTTCTTCGTACTTTCGGTATCTACAGAATCCGTTCCAAACTTTGATAATTCTATGTCAAACCGGATTACCTTTTCATAAGATACCCGGCTTGCGGTTACTACGGCTGTACTGGAATCTTTGAAGTTCAACTCCACAATATAGGTGGAAGTATCAAGGTTATATCCATCACTCGGCTGTATCTCTTTGATAGCATACGAACCACCCGGATATAAGCCATTCCATACAATCTGTCCGTTTGCATCCGTGGCAGCGTTTCCGATTACCTGTCCTGCCGTATATACGATTTCACCATTTGCCCGGACAATATTAGTGGATGCGGATAACTGATATACTGCGCCCTGCAGCGTTGCGGAACCCTGTGCAGTTCCGGTTTCACTGTCTCTCTTGGTAAGTGTTATCTGTCCACTTGGTTCATAGTTCACAACATTCAGTGTTTTCGTGGCTCCCGGCTCAACAGTGACCGTATATTCATTATTTTGGTCTAAGAGGTAGCCAGTTCCGCTTACACTGTTTGGTGTCTGAACTTCTGTCACCTTATAATCTCCGGAAAGAATATTTTCCAGTAACAGGGAACCATTGGTTACGGTTACTATCTGGTCATAGGTATTTCCATCATTTAATGCCTGAACCCGGAATTTTGCGCCATCTACTAATTCCCCAAGTCCGTTATACTTATTGATTTGCAGATTTCCTACGTCCAACCAATCTACCGCAAGGCTTGTTGTTCCAAGAGGGTCAGTTACCATTTCCCAACCACCTGCTGTCTGATATGGTCCATTTGTTTTCCATATCAAAGCATTAAATTTTTTTACTGAACCTAAGACGGTTCCAGTTGACCAATCCGCATTTACGGTAAGAGGAGCTTCCAAGTGAAAAGTTGTTCCACCATTTAATGTGACATTCCCTGTATATATTCCGCCATCATTGGTAACTGCTTTTACACCATCCTGCAGCGTAAAGGAAAGCGTATTTCCAGACCATCCATTGATGGTTATATCATCTGTCTTTTGAATATCTCCACTTCGGTATGCTTTTACAGAATCCGTAGAAAATGATATTCGGGAATCTGGAATACTGTTTGAATTACAATAATTAACAAAATCCGTTAATCCCATGCTTATATAATAGCTGGTATTTATATTTTCCGGAGTATTATAAAAGTAATGACTTAAAGCCAGGGATGTAATAACAATTCCCTTATTTTCATTTCCATCAAAACCACTCCATTGTGCCTGTCCCTGCCAGCCATAATATAAAATTCTTCTTACATTTTCATCTTCATAAATAGAACTTGTATACCCAGTTCCTGTTGTCGGTGCAGTTACTCCATGCTGCATACAAAAGGCTGGTTTACCATCCACTGTAAAATGTGCTACCGTTGTATTCTTATATTTTACTCCGCCGTAATAATTTATAAGTCCATCTGAAGCCTTCGTGAATGTTTCCAATACTACATTTGTCATACTATCATCTGATAATGTGACTGGTGCGCCTGTAGGTGCAGCCTGTTCATCCGGCTCTGTTTCGGTGCTTTGCTCGGTACTCTCTTCTACGTTTTCGGTAGAAGTTACTTCCGTGTTTTGCCCTGTATTTTCAGGTTCTTCTGTGCTTTGTTCCAGGTCTTTTTCATTTGTATTTTCCGAAGTTGTCACTTCCTCAATATTTTCTGTTGTAGCTGCGTAAGTAGTCATTTGAGGGAAGATGGAAAATAACATCAAAAAGGCAAGAAACAATGCAATTCCTTTTTTACTCATTGCTCATGTTTCCTCTCTACTTATTTTTTCATCCTCATTTTGGGCGCAAAAAAACGCCAGGAATGGAAAAATTATCCATATCCTGACGGTAAAGGGTCTCCACGAACTTTATATAATTTTGTAACACAAAAAAAGCTGCTAGTTACGCTCTGCTCTGCTCTGCTCTGCTCTGCTCTGCTCTGCTCTGCTCTGCTCTGCTCT
>ERZ780228.543-NODE-543-length-33287-cov-2.839643_pt1 | contig 33287 bp, 26 predicted proteins | sample MGYA00511015_ERZ780228 | MGnify/ENA primary metagenome ERZ780228 (study PRJEB29588, sample SAMEA2161897) | human gut metagenome | biome: human gut; feature: human-associated habitat; material: faeces | place: Denmark | collected 2008/2010 ...
ATATGAGAGGGTGACAGGCATGAGAGTTCATGAGCGTCAGCCGTATGCAGGAAAGCTTGTATTTACTGCATTTTCTGGTTCTCATCAGGATGCAATTGCAAAGGGCATGGCATGGAGAGAAGCTGGAAAGAGTGAAAAGTGGGATGTTCCGTATCTTCCAATTGACCCGAAGGATGTAGGACGTACTTATGATTCAGATGTTATTCGTATTAACAGTCAGTCTGGAAAGGGCGGCGTAGCCTTCGTTATGGATACCTTCTACGGCTTCAAGCTGCCGAAGGGTATGCACAAAGAATTCGCGGATGTCATCCAGAAGATTTCCGAGCAGCAGGGTGAGGTTGCTCCGGAGCAGATCATGGAAGAGTTCAAGAAGGATTATCTGGACCGCAAAGAACCAATGCACTTCCGCAAGTGCCGTATTACCGATACAGAGACTGCAGACGGCGAGTTTGCAACACTGGTTAAACTTACCTACACTGATCATGGTATTGAGAAGTACTTCGATGGCATTGGAAACGGACCGATTGATGCTGTTCAGAGAGGCTTAGAAGAGGCACTGGGCATCCAGATCAAGGTATTAGACTACACCGAGCATGCACTGGCATCCGGTTCCGGCGCACAGGCTGCTTCCTACATCCACTTAGTAGACCAGAGTACTGGAAAAGCAACTTACGGCGTAGGCATCAGCTCCAATATTACCAGAGCATCTATCCGCGGTATCTTCAGTGCTGTGAACAGACTGTTTTATTAATGAATGGTAAATGCCGGATCCCCGGTATGAAATAAAAATAAATGTGAAATCAAAAAGCGTGTTGTCATTTATGGCAATGCGCTTTTTTGTACGTGCCAATATCCTTTTTTGTTATAACGCAGAGCCAGAGTGAACTCCTTCGTTGACTTAGGTTATGGTCAATGTTACAATGTTTTATGTTTCAGGATATCATACATTACGGAGGAAAATCATTTATGCATGAATTAAAAGTGGCCCGTTCTCAGGCGCTGACAACCAGGGAAATGGCGCAGATCGGTCTGTTTACAGCTCTGATCGCAGCAGGGGCCTATATTAAGATCAATATACCGGTGCAGCCCTTTCCCATGCATTTTACCATGCAGTTTTTATTTGTCCTGTTAGCAGGATTTTTGCTTGGAGCCCGCAGAGGTGCAATCTGTGTGGGGATTTATCTGGCGGTAGGCCTTTCCGGTATTCCGGTGTTTGCGGCAGGTGGCGGTCCTGCTTATCTGATCCGTCCAACATTCGGATTTTTACTGGGCTTTGTATTTGCTGCCTGGATCACAGGAAAGCTGTCCTCCCTTCGCCCGGGAGCAGGTACTGCCTGGGATCTGTTCAGTGCCTTCTGGGGGATGATGGCTTATTATGTTTCAGGAATGGTGTATTTTTATGGGATCAGTAATTATGTGATCCATATGCCAATCTCATGGAAACTGGTGGTGATCAACTGTTTTCTGATCACAGTGGTGGAAGATTTTCTTCTCTGCGTTATGGCGGCATTTCTGGCAAAAAGGATCCGGGCGCTGGCAGGAGATATGTTCCAGAATTAGAAACTGGTTTCAGCTCAAATGTTACATTATAAATGCGGGGGTTAAACAACTTGAAAGAATATAAGATCATTTTCAGCGATATTGACGGCACTCTTTTAAACAATGAAAACCAGGTTCCAGAGGAGACTATAGAGGAACTGCGCCGTCTGGACAGTCAGGGAGTTCCTTTTGTACTGGTATCAGCCCGTATGCCAAAAGGAATGCGCCCCATCCGGGAAGAACTGGGGATCCATGCTCCTATGGTGTGCTACAGCGGCGGTCTGGTTCTGGATCCGGATGATCAGGAAATATACAGCTGCCTGCTGGATCTGGACCTGGCATGTGAGATCAAAAGTCTGGTTGCAAAAGAGTTTCCGGAGGTAGTCTGCGGCATATACGGTGGGGAACACTGGGTAGTGGACGATATCAGGGATCCGTGGGTGATCCAGGAACAGGGAATTACCCATCTGATACCGGAAACCGGAGATATAAGGGAGATTTTTGGAAAAGAGGGTGGCATTCATAAGTTTCTGTTTATGGGGGATGAAGAAGCGGTGATCCGTACAGAAAACCGCTTAAAAGAACGGTATCCACAGCTTTCCATTGCAAGATCCAAGCCGGTTTATCTGGAAGTAATGAACGGAAACGTGTGTAAATCAGCAGGAGTGAAGATTGTATGTGAAAAATATGACATTCCTGTGGAGCAGTCCCTGGCTTTTGGGGACGGGCAGAATGACCTTGATATGTTAAATGCAGCAGGTGCCGGTTTTGCCATGGCCAATGCGCCGGAAGAAGTAACAGAAACCGCCGAGACGATAAATCCGGCCCCGATGATGCGCAAGGCAGTTTCCCCGGCCTGGATCGTCGCTTCCGTGTGGGTAAACAGCCCTATCAGCTGGCCGGGGATCAGCAGACATATCGCGGTTCCAAGCACCATAATGATACCGCTCATGCACAAGACAATCTTATAAATCTGACTGACCCTTTTGTTCTCGCCCGCGCCGTAGTTATAGCCGATCAGGGGGCGCATCCCCTGCACAATGCCATTCGCCGGAAGATAGATGAAGGTCTGCAATTTGTAATAGATCCCCAAAACCAGAATATACACTTCGGAATAGGCAGCTAAAATCGCATTGAGCGCCGAAATCAAAAGAGACGGAAGTGCAAGATTCAGGGTTGCGGGAATGCCGATAGAATACAGCTTGATGACCATCTTTTTGCTGGGCAAAATGTACTGCCTGCGGATATGCACGCGAATTGGCCGCAAAAGATAGACTACAAGGTAAATCGCAAGCGTCAGAGTCTGCCCGATGCCGGTTGCCAGCGCAGCGCCTTCAATTCCCATTTCCGGGAATGGGCCATAGCCAAAAATCAGAACGGGGTCTAAGACGATGTTTGTGATGCACCCGCACATCAGGCTTATCATGGTTGTTTTCATGTTTCCTACTGCCTGGAACAGTTTCTCAAACGCCATGCTGACGGTAACAATGAGCGTAAAGGCGAACGCAACGATAGAATAGCGGACGCCAAGTTCAATGACCGCTTCGGATGAAGTGAACATCCGCAGGAAAACCGGCATGATGGCGATACAGCAGACTGTCATAACAACGCCATGAATCACGGCAAGCACAAGTCCCTGCGTTGCAGCCTGATCCGCTTTCCTGTTATCTCCAGCGCCCAGATAGAAGGCGATGACTGCGTTGATTCCAACGCCAAATCCAATTCCAACAGCATTGATAAAATTTTGAACCGGGTAAACCAGCGATAACGCCGTCATCGCTTCCTCGCTGATCTGTGCGACGAAAAAGCTGTCCACAATGTTGTAGAGGGAATTAACCAGCATGGATAACACCATCGGCAGGGACATGGATAAAATCAGCGGTAATACCGGTTTCTCTTTCATGAAAGTATCGTTCATAATTCCTCCTTCGCAGAACATGTTATGATTTTTTACGGTGATACCAGGCCATCATTATGAGAGCAACAAGCAAGGTGCCGGTTTCCGCGACAGGGAAGGCAAGCCAGATCCCGTTCAGATGGAACAATTTGTCCAGACACCATAAGGCGGGAACAAGGAAAAGCAGTTGTCTGCATAATTGAATCGCTATGCTGGAACCTACTTTTTCTGTCGCCTGAAAATAGGTTGAAATCATGGTAGAGAGACCGCAAAACAGATAGCTTGCCGCCATAATCCGCATAGCGGATATTCCAAAGGAGCGCATGGCTTGAGACGCTGTAAATAATTCCAAAAGCTGTGCCGGAAAGAAGTTGACGGTCAATGTTCCCAGTATCATCATACCGGAGACCAAAGCGGTTCCGTATCGGAAAGCGGAGTGCAGCCTATCTCTGTTTCCCGCACTGTAGTTAAACCGCATAATAGGCAAACAGCCCTGAATCAAGCCGTTTACTGTCATAACGATCAGCTGCTGCACCTTAAAATACGCACCAAAGAATGCAATCGCCGTATCGGAATACGCCACCAGAAACAGATTGACGAATGCCACCATAAACGAACTGAGGGCATTCATAATGAAAGATGGTAAACCAAGGGTGAATATACGGGCAATCATCCACTTTTGTATATGAAATTCTTTGATCTTTATCCGCACTTTTTGCTTTTTGCCCAGCAGCAAGGCAAATGCCAAAATCATGGATAACAAATAGCCCGCAACAGTAGCCACCGCAGCGCCACGGATTCCCATAGCTGGAAAAACACCAATACCAAAAATTAGGAGTGGGTCGAATACAAAATTAACGACCACTCCTGCAATCTGGAAGCACATGGGAGCAACCATGTTCCCAGTAGCCTGTATCATCTTCTGGATTGCGATATGCACCATGTTGGGAATTTGCATGAACGAACATACGCTCATATAAGCAAGACTCAACTGATAAATTTCTTCGTTATTGGTGAATGCCCCAAAGTAGGGTTTCATAATCAGTAATGACAGAAGATTGAGCAAAGCACCAATTCCAAAGGCCAGTAACAATCCATGTGTGACGGTAGTATTTGCTTCATTCTGCTTTCTCTGTCCAAGATACCCTGCAATCAGTACATTCACGCCAACGCCAATCCAGATAGATGCCGCATTCATCAAAGTTGTAATGGGAAACGACAGGGAAACCGCCGTCAAAGCATTTTCACTCAGCCGCGCTACAAACGCGCTATCTATCAGATTATAGGAATATTGCAGAAACATGGAAATCAGCGGCGGTATCGACATTTGCCAGATAAGTTTTCCAACGGGCGCAACCGCCATTTTGTTATTGGTCTGCATACTTTCCCTCTTTTCCACAAATTGTCCGAACAATATAGTTTTGTTTGCGTGCTGCAGGCTGACCGGCTTCCAGTACAGCGTCCAAAGCCTTGGAAGGGACAGGTTCCGATTTATAAGCCCGTACACTACGGCGCGTCTTGATAAGAGACAAAAAATTATTTTCCATACAGATATAGTTCTCCATTCTGCTAATACTTCCGAGATACAGGCAGCAAAAAAAGCCACACAACTATCACAAGATAGCTGTGTAGCAAAAAGATGACCGAATCCGGAAAAGTCCACTAAAATTTTACGTTTGTCATTATAGCGAACTTGAAGGAGACTGTCAAGCAGCAATCATCACAGAATTGTGGCCATAGTCTATGAGCGTGATTTCTCGCGAAAAACCAACAATCTGTATCTGTTCTTTTGTGATGTAATCAAAGAGCTTTTCATAGTGCCGCAAACTACTAACACTAATATGAAACAATTTTGACACTTCACCTATTGAGAAGAGATTTTTCCGATCCATATCTTACTCCTCCACCAGAACAAGTGTTGATTTGCGCCGTATGACTCCAAAGGCGATTAGGCAGATCACGACCGATATCAGTGAGCCTGCTCTTCTTACACTTCTTACAATAAAAATCTATAATTTTTAACTCTTTGTTCAATTCAGTTCGCTCCCTTTCTCGAAAAAAATAACAGCCTTACGTTTGATTTCGTAAGACTGTCTCATAATTTCTTTATTGAATTGTAACTGCTTAATACTTAAATATAACTGTTTTGCACTCTTCACAAATTGAAGCAATTTCTCCTCTCTCAAAGGGTAGTTTAACTTTTACTTAGAATTATCTTTTTTAATAACTAAGTTATAATTGCTATCATAATACAGTCCAAGTTCTCTACACATTCTATCGTTCACATTATCTAACGCTTTCTTATATTCTGCATACGTTGGAGACAGAACCATTAAATTAGGAATGAATATATCGTTATAGCCTTTATTTTGTAACTCTTTCTGCATTTTTCTCTGTGCAATAAATGCCGGATGGTATTTCATTATACTGTTTTTTATTTTAGCACCTTTCCATACTTTTTCTTTTAGTCTTTCATATTCGCTTTCACTCATATCACGATAATAGGCTATCATCTCATCTGCGGTTCTGGTTTCTTGTGCAATCCCACCTATCATCTTCACACCTATTCCCATAATAAAAGGAACTTTCAATGTCGTTTCATCGCAATATTCTAATATGTTTTGTAGTGCTTGCTTCTGTTCTAGAGTCTTCAACCTTACATTAAGAAATGGTTTGAAATGGCTTTTAAAATAATCTCCCCATTCTTTTCCCGGTAGCAAAGACTCAATCGCATTTTCAACGGTTTGATAATCAAGTGCCTCATTTGCTTTGTCTGCGTCACCATCATCTATAAATTGCTTCAAAGCTTCAAGTTCTGAGTCCTTTAAAACTTTTTCCTGCACTTTTTCTTGATAAATACGAAGAAGAATACTTTTGTCGCCAGTTTCCAAAAGGCTCTGTATGTCTTTAATACTAATACCGAGTTTTCTATATACTGAAATCTTTTTTAAAGTTTCAACATCTTGTGCAGTATAGTTACGATAACCATTGTTATCTTTATCCACTGACAGCAATCCTTTTTCTTCATAATACTTAACTGCACGCTTTGTCATTCCAACCTCATTTATAATTTCATTTAATAACATCAGATGCACCTCCTTATGATTTATGTTGATAGTATAAGCGTATACGCTGCGTGCAGGTCAAGAGTTTTTCGTCTTTCTTCTAAAAATGGGCAATCCCGATTTCAGGACTGCCCATTCATTCTGCTAATTATGCAATTTTTTCTTGCTTGCACCGATTTCAGATGTCATTCGCCTTCAAATACGTCTTTTTATTTTAAGACATATACTGCCGTGTCAAACACTACAATGCATAGCAAATATGATGCATAGTAAAAGTATATATTACAAATTCAATCGGTTTAAGTAAAGTAAACTAAACCAATTCTAAACCGATTAATCTTTTAATATCCACTTATATTTATCGTAAAAAAGAAAAACAGAGCTAACATCGTTTTCACAATGCCGCTCTGCAAAAGTCAAACTTTTTCTATGTGCTATATATTCTACACAGTCTTAAACCAATTGTCAATAACCAATTTTAGGAAATCAAAAGTACCTTTAATCATAGGGTTTGTACTGTAATAACCATAATTTCTACCAATTCTTTTTATTATCTTCTGAAGTTCTTCACTTTCAGATTGTATAATACCATCACTTTCTACCATTGTCTTATGCATATAAAGCAAAGTAACTAATTGCTGAATTCTAGCATTGCTCATTCGATTTTTTCTAAAATTGCTATTCATATCAGGAATCATCATAAGTTCATTTGTGACGGCGGTATTCGTTTTGTGGGCAGCTGACCTAGCTTTAAGGTCATTTAGGATACAGTTGCTATGCGCAGAGGCATTTCTAATCTCCTTACAAGTCAAAAGCCTGTAAAAATTATTCTTCATCTCCTTATCTGCAAACCTATCCGCACAAAAACCATAAAAAGCAACCAATCTTCCAAAAGGAATTATTTCAATAAAAGCCCATATTGGATAAGCACCATCGTATTTATCTACAATGTCACCGCAATATATATTTCCTTTATTTCGGTTAATCTCACTATCGCAAATTTTTCTCTGTACTTCACTCAAAGAATCCAGATAATCCTGAACTATCTGATATCCATCCTCATTAAACTTATCCATCATACGCAGGAGCTGCAACTTTGTGTGATGCTCAATATCCAGAGCCATATGTACAATACGATATCGCAATTTCATATCTATCACAGCCAAAATTTGAAGCTTGTCATTACTCTCATCGCTGACAGGGCTGGGAATACTAAGAGGGCTGTTATAACTGCTATCATAAGATTGTATACATTAGTATTTTTGCCCATTGAGCGTGTAAAATTCTCATCAAATGTCACTGAGAATATTCTGTTATAGAATATTATAAAAAATGCAACAACTACAAGTGAAGCAATTACACACATAACGACTTCTGAACCTGTAAGTGTAAGTATTGATGTTGAACCAAAAAGTGTGGAACACACATCTCCTGATACATTTGAGGATACTGAGAACACATTTAATATAAGGTAACCAACTGCCATTGAGCCTACTGAAAGCATAGCTATTGCTGCATCACCCTTTAATTTCGTGTTAGTTCCTGTTCTAAGAAGCAATATCGCACACACTATTGTTACAGGCATAATGAATATATTTACATTAGCAATCTTTAACACTGTAGCTATTGCAAGTGCACCAAATGCAACGTGTGACAAGCCATCTCCTATGAAGGAAAATCTCTTTAACACAAGTGTCACGCCAAGAAGTGATGAGCATAAAGAGATAAGCACGCCTACGATAAGCGCATATCTTACAAATGGATATGACATATAAAACTGAAATTCCTGTATAAAGCCACTCATTACTCCTCATCTCCTTCCATCTGTCCAAATACATTGGCTTTGTCGCTTTGCATAAATTCTTTCTTAGTACCATAAAAGCTGTCTTTACTGTCAAGATAAAGAATATGTGTCGCATATGATACCGACTGAAGGTCGTGGGACACCATAATTACTGTTATTCCTTTATCGTTAAGCTTCTTTAATATCTCGTAAAATTCTGCTGTCACCTTAGGGTCCAAACCCGTAACAGGCTCATCTAAAAGTATTACCTTGGAAGTTGCACAGAGTGCTCTTGCAAGTAAGACCCTCTGCTGTTGTCCGCCTGAAAGATTGCGGTAACATTTTTTCTTAAGGTCTGTAATATCAAGCTCTCTCATCTTCTCAATTGCAAGACTTTTCTCTTTCTTTCCGTAAAATGGCTTAAATCCGCTTCCTGCAAGTGTTCCTGACAGAACAACTTCCCATACAGTAGCTGGAAAATCCTTCTGTACAACTGTCTGCTGTGGAAGATAACCTATCTCATAATCCTTAAGACCATCACCATATTCTATCCTTCCTGATACTTTATCTATAAGGTTAAGCAGTGTCTTTATAAGTGTACTTTTTCCAGCTCCATTTTCACCAAGCACACATAAATAATCACCTTTATTGACCTTGAAATTAAGACCTGATACAACTGCCTTGCCCTCATATCCCAAAGCCAAATTCTCACATTCTATATATGACATTTTCTTTTCCTTTCTCAATTCCTATTTATCAATTGTTATTGATAAACATTCTCATAGTAAGTGTAATAAACACAAAAATTATCGTTCACGTCTGACATTAAAATCTATTGTAAAGCCTGTTTTAATACGACAAGGTTATTACTCATAACATTCAGATATGTATAATCTGCATCATCTGTCCCTGCCGACTGCATTGAATCCATAGTAAGTATCTGCTGATTCTTCTGGCTTGTATTGCCCTTAATAGTGTTAGCTATTCTTTTATCGGAACCATCAATTACAAGTATGCTTCCTGTTCCTATCTCGTCTATCTTGCCAGAAAGGAATGTAACTGTCTTAAAACTTGCCTCTGTTTCTGCTGAACAGCCTGCAAATGCGGCATAATAATCAATTCCGTAATCATCAACAAGATACCTGAATGGAAATCTGTCGCCAAATATAACTGTCTTAAGCTTTGAATTCTCACATACATTTTCATAATCACTGTCAAGTCCAGCAAGCTTATTTATATACGCATCAGCGTTATCCTGGTATAACTGCGAATTATCTTTATCCAAATCCTTGACTATATCCGCAAGATACTGTGTTAATACAGCCGCATTTTTTAATGAAAGCCATATATGCTCGTCATATTCAATATCCTCGTCTGCGTGACTGTGCCCTGCCTCCAAACTGTGGTCGTCTGCGTGATTATCTTCGCTATGGTCACCGCTGTGGTCACCTGCCGTATATTCATCTGCGTGGTCATCTGCTGTATGGTCATCACTATGCTCATCTGCGTGGTCATCACTGTGGTCGTCTGCACTATGGGAATGTGTGTGTGTATGCCTGAACTGGAAACGGCTCTCCTGCATACCTTCTATTACCTCTTCCTCTTTAGTCCTGTCGCTTATAAGCTCCATCATATTGACTTTTATCATTTCTTTGTTCTTAGTTTCCCTTACCGCATCAAGAACCCACGCATCAGACTCACCTCCGACATACACAAACACGTCTGCTGATGAAATCTTAGTCATATCCTTAGCTGAAGGCTGGTAACTGTGTAAATCCACTCCACCATTAATAAGAAGTGTCAGTCTGAATTTATCGGAATTATCACCTATTATCTGACTTAGCCAGTCGTACTGTGGGAATGTTGTACACACAATACTTATCCTGTCATCATCATACCCTGTATCTGATGAACAGCCTGTTAATAACAGCATTGAAAATGTACCAATCAGAAGAACAGTACTCATAAATAATGCTTTTATTCTTTTTCCTGCCATTTTTATATCTATATTAAAATGCTTATTCTGCATATTATCTTTACTCCATTCTAACCCTGCTCATCTTTGCAATTCCTGCAAAGACCGCTTAAAGTTGAGCCATTACATTCAAGTGTAAATCCATATTGTTTCATAAGATTTTTTCTTATTTCGTCCATAAATGCACAGTCAAGGTGCATAACCTTTCCACACTTACGGCACTGCATATGAAGATGTGCATCACAATTATTATGCTCATCTGATATTCTATAATAATAATTACCACTGCTTGCTGTCTTAAAACGCACAAGCACTCCATTATCTGTCATTCTGTCGAGCGTACGGTACACTGTTGACTGGTTTACATCTACATTGTTGCTTTCAAGGTAATGATATACGTCAGCCACGCAGAAGCTCTTGTCTTTCTGGAGTGAAAGATATTGTTCGATTTCCTGGGTAGCTTTGGTGTGGTATGTTTTAGGCATTGTGTACGGCTCCTTTCTTGTGAGGGAGGTCATTAATTGCTAATTTACTTTAATGACTTCCCTTTTTATAAAAAATGCGAAATGCATTGTAATTCGCATTAAATTTGCAAATCGTTTGCATTTCGCATATTATCATTTAACTATAGTTCTGTCAATATGTTTATATTTATTTAACAATATTTACTGGCAAAGAAGTAAACTCTCTCATTCCTGCCAATAATGTAGATTGAGATTGGGGAGAGCTGGCACAGGCATAAGAAGACGATGGGGAGCCGCCGGCACTTAAGTGCTGTCCTTAAGCACTTTAGTACCGTTGCGAGCGACACTTAAGCGCAAGCGTGTCGCCGTTGCCTGTGCCAGCTCTCCCCAATCCCTCACAACCTACATTCCTCTCTCCCAATTGCCCAATCAAATATTCTTTATCATATTCTTACAACTATTATAAGTTATAACAAAATACCCTCCATATATCAAAAGTATAAACACTCCGGTCATTATTATTGACTGTACCATATATTCCGTACCAAGCAGTTCCATCACCATATAGCTTACCCTCATTCCGAATATTGAGTGTATTATTGCAAGAGACATTGGTATTCCAAAGAATATCGCTGTCTGCTTTAATACTGCGTGATTGATTTTGCTATTGTCTGTTCCAAGATTTTTAAGTATCTTATATCTGCCAAGATTGTCGGCACTTTCTGACAGTTCTTTTAATGCAAGTATTGCCGCTCCTGATATAAGGAATATAAGTCCAATGTACAATGCTATAAATGCTATCATAGCACCAAGTCCCATTGAATTCTCTTTTACTGAAATAAGCGTATTAATATCCATTATAATACCTTCTTTACCAGCACCATTCGCTATCTTTACAATCTTTTTATCAACTGCCTCACGTTCATCACCCTCTGGTATATTATAATTACCAATATAATATTCACCTGTTGGAAGCATTGTTTCAAGTACTTCGTCTGGCACAACCACAATTCCTATATTTATATGGTTAGATGACATCTGGACAAAACCATCCGAACAACGATTATATTTTGGCTTTAACAATTCCCCATTTAAAGCAATCTTTACTCCCTTATCTAAGGCTTTGTTTCGCACTTCTGCCATCGACTTAAAGTCTGCAACAATTATATATTCATCAGAACTAAGACTGTATTGTTCATTACCATACAGAGCTGCCACCTTGTTATAATCACTAAGTTTCATAATATCTTCAGAATAATATGCATCAAAATATGATGAATCAATATTATCTGCGATATCCGGATTATTAGCCTTCGCTGCTTCTGTATTTCCTAAAGTATCATTAATTGTAAGTTCAATTGTATTGTATACATACACATCTACTATATCTTTAAGAATATCTTCAAGGTCAATATCTTTTCTCTTATAATAATCTTTAATCAATTCTGCCTCATCATCTGAATAAAGTTCCTTCTCTATCTGCACATCTGCTGGTGATAGCATATCAATATTGTGTACAAGTGAATTACGCACTGTAAGTCCGCTTGATAATACGCATATTGTTATAAACATCATAAGGCATATAACTGTCATTGCGAACACGTTGCTGTTCATACGGCTGCTCATCTGACGGAACACAAAGCTGTTAAGCCCCTTATAGTACACCTTTTTCATAGAATGTACTGCTGAGAACATAATTCCTGATAATGACCAGAAGAATAACAATGTGCCTACACAGCCCATCACTATATATTTGGCAAGGTCAGTAACTAACTCAAGATTCCTGCTATCTGATACCTTATAGTAGGCAAATGCAAGCAGTACAACTGATATTATCCATACAACTGCACATATATATGGATTTTTGTTAGTTGCTTTTTCTGCCTTTCTGCTTCCTGTAAGAAGGTCTATAAGCTTATATTTGTTAACGCAGAACATATTAAAGAGTATTACGATAACATATATAATTGCAAAATATATCAATGTCTTTACAAATGCCTGATGAGAAAATACAAATCTGTATTTCTCAATGTTAACCCCAAACATATTGGCAACAAATATACTTGTAACCTGTGAAAGTCCTATTCCTGCCATAAGTCCTATTCCTAACGATATAACACCTATAATCAGTGTTTCAAGAAACAGTATAAGTGATATTTTCCTTTTTCCCATTCCAAGAAGAATGTATAATGCGAATTCCTTTTTTCTCTTCTTCATAAGGAAATTACTTGCATATATAATAAGAAATCCAAGTATAAATGCAACAAATACACTTACTCCCGAAAGTGTTGTATTAATAAGCTTTACTATCTGTCTTGTGTCTTCTGATATTTTAAGCATAGTTGTCTGTGTTTCAATTGCATTAAAAAGATAAAATATCGCAACACCGAGTATTAACGTGAAGAAATATACCGCATAATCCTTCAGGCTTTTTTTCATATTAGAAAATGATAGTTTAAAGAGCATCGCCCGCGTCACCTCCCAATAATGAAACAACATCTATTATCTTGTTAAATAAGGTCTTCCTGTCATCATCACCACGGTTAAGCTCGTGGAATATCTTACCGTCCTTGATAAATATAATTCTGCTTGCATAACTTGCAGTAAATGAGTCGTGTGTTACCATAAGTATTGTCGCCTGCAATTCCCTGTTAAGCATATTAAACCTTTCAAGAAGAAGCTTAGCAGCTCTTGAGTCAAGAGCTCCTGTCGGCTCATCGGCAAGCACCAGACTTGGACTTGTTATAATTGCCCTTGCAGAAGCAACTCTCTGTTTCTGTCCACCTGACATCTGGTAGGGATATTTATTTAATATCTCTGTTATATCAAGCTGTTCTGCTACATTTTTTACTGCCCTGTCAATTATCTCAGGAGAATCATTTCTGATTGACAATGCAAGTGCAATATTCTCATATGCTGTAAGTGTGTCCAGAAGATTAAAATCCTGAAATATAAATCCCAGCTTATCTCTTCTGAATCTGTTAAGAGCACTTCCTTTAAGCTGTGTGATATTATTGCCGTCTACATATATATTGCCACTTGTAACCTTATCAATTGTAGATATGCAGTTAAGAAGTGTTGTCTTACCGCTTCCCGAAGCACCCATAATAGCAACGAATTCACCCTTATTTACATCAAACGATATGTCATCTATCGCTTTAGTCAGGTTATTCCTGCTGCCATAATATTTCTCTACATTTTGAATTCTCAAAATATTCTCACTCATATAAAATCCTCCATTTCTGTATACGAAACCTCTAAGGCTCATATCTGCCAATCACTTGACTTCCTCTACATTGTAATAAGGATTTTGTTATCTGTCGTAATTCTAATATTACGCAATGTTACATTTTTGTAATATTGGCTTTGTATAATATTAACTTTCTGTAATATTAATTCTTTATAATATCGGACTTTTCAATATTAACCGGGTTGTAATAGCTGTCCCCGTAAAATGTTATTTCAACCTCTGTATATTCTCCCTCAATTGACTTTATCTCTATATTATGTCCAAGCTTGCCACACATATTTTTAGCAATATACAAGCCCATTCCTGTTGATTTGGCGTTATTTCTTCCGTTAGAACCTGTATAAGATTTAATGAATACCTTATCTATATCTTTAGCTGGTATTCCAATTCCGTTATCCTTTATATGAAGCACAGCATACCCCACTTTGTCTGTGCCACTGTCCTGTCTTTGCTCTGAATATACTTCGATATAAGCCTCTCCTGATGTCTTTTTGTATTTAATACTGTTGCTTATAATCTGGTTGACTATGAATTCAAGCCATTTGGCATCAGTATTAACATAAGTATCTATGTCGTGGACATTAAGACTTATGTTGTTGCTTAATATTATGTCTTTATTCTTAACTGCCGTCTTGTTAATAATTGTTTTGAGATTAACTTTTCCAAATGAGTAGTCTTTCTCTGCATTTTCTGACCTCACATAATAAAGTACCTTGTCTGCATAATCATCAAGCCTGTTAAGCTGTGTAATAAATTTCTTATCTATATGCTCTTTGTCATTGTGGCACATAAGCGTAAGGCTTGCTATTGGAAGCTTTATCTCGTGAACCCACATTTCTATGAAATCTTTAAAATCCTGCTGTCCCCTCTCGTACTGGTTAATATGCTCAATCATAGATTTATTAATGTCATACATCGCTGTATACACAAGGTTTCCCTCATAGAATTCCGGCTCGTCCAGTGTTTCAATAACAAGATATTTCTTATCAATCCTCTGTGTATTATCAATAAGACTGTTATAGAAATTCCGTTTTCTGCAAAAATCCCATATGAACATAATAATAAAAAAGAGGGCTGCAAGTACAGCCATAAGTGCCGCCATCTGTACTCCGAAGTTAAATGCACACAGAAGCCCACATATAAGTATTATATATACAATAATAAGTATAATTTTAAACAACTCATCTTTTATATATTCTTTTAATTTCATACAAGACAATACCCCTGTTTCTTTCTTGTTTCTATCGCATCTTCGTATCCGAAATCCGAAAGCTTCGCTCTTAACCTGCTTATATTAACAGTGAGTGCATTATCATTAATATATTCCTCGTTATCCCACAGTGCCGTCATAAGTTCATCTCTTGATACAATCTTTCCTATATTGTTAAGCAGACTTAAGAATATTATCATCTCATTCTTGGTAAGCACGAGCTCTTTCTCCCCACGGCTTAATGTTCCTTTCGCAGTATTAACAGCTGCTTGCCTATACTGGTATATTCCCTTCTCACCTGTATCTGCCTCACTGCTGTCCTGCTTTCTTGTCCTCTTTATTACAGCAGATATTCTAAGCATAAGTATTGTCGGGTTATATGGCTTGGTTATATAATCATCTGCCCCATAGCTCATTGACAGCACCTCATCACTCTCTGATGTTCTACTCGTCACCATAATTACCGGTATATCCGCCTCTTTTCTTAACTTTCTTAATACAAGCTCTCCATTAAGCTCTGGAATGTTAATATCCAGAAGCACAAGATCTGGCTTTGATTTTATAATCTGTCCTGCCGTATCTGAAAATGTACTTATATATTCTGCCTCATATCCTTCATTACGCAAAAGTTCAATAAGCTCATTTCGTAATACCTCATCATCCTCAACAACTAATATCCTGCTCATTATTCTTCTCCATTTCCGCTCACATTTCTGCCACGCTTATGTCACACTTATATGTGGCTTTTACCTGCTTTAAAAATGTAATAAATAATCCCTGCCGCATCTGCTAAGAACCAGCCGATAGGAATAGCCACCCAAATTCCAATAACCCCGATTGCTGATATTCCAGATAAAGTGTATGCAAGCACAACTCTTGTTCCAAGTGATATCACTGTAAGCACAACTGACATCATCGGCTTATTGATTGCCCTGTAATAGCCATACAGCATAAATAATATTCCAATTCCTATATAAAATGTTCCCTCTATTCTAAGATACACAGCTCCCGCATTAATTACGTCCACGCTGGAATTATCAACAAATATGCCCATAAATGTGCCTGCAAATCCACATACAACCGCACTTATGCACACGCAGAATATAATAACGCTTACTACTGACTGCTTTATCCCTTTCTTAATACGCTGTCTCTGCCCTGCCCCGTAATTCTGTGCAACAAATACTGAAAACGCATTTCCAAAATCCTGTACCGGCATATATGCTATGGTATCTATCTTTACAGCCACTGCAAATGCTGCCATAATCACTGTACCAAAACTGTTTACTATTCCCTGTACGCATAATATTCCAAAATTCATAACTGACTGCTGAAGACAGGTAAAGCCTGATAAAGAAAATATATTCGTTATATTCTCTTTATTAAACTGCATATCATCTTTATGTATCCTGTATTCAGGATAAGCCGCAATCATATATATAAATATTCCTATTCCAGATATATACTGTGCTATCACTGTTGCTGCTGCCGCACCCTTAATTCCCATATTAAAACCTGCCACAAACAATATATCTAAAAATATATTAAGCACAACTGATACTGATAGAAATACAAGGGGAACTACCGAATTGCCAATTCCCCTTAATATATTAGACACATAATTATATATGTATATTGCAATAAAACCTATAAACACATATATAAGATACTCTTTCATATCTCCGGCAATTTCATACGGAACCTGCAAAAGTAATATAATCTTATCAACTAATATATAGAACAATGCCATAATCACAACAGCAATTGCACCTATCATAGATGATGATAAGAATATTCCATTACGGATAGCCTTAACATCTTTTCTGCCATATGCCATAGACACAAATGAACTGCTGCCAAGACACAAGCCTATAATTACTGATGTAAGAAATGTCATAAGCGTATATGACGAACCTACTGCCGCCAGTGCATTATCACCTACATATCGTCCAACAACCCACGTATCTACAAGATTGTAAAGCTGCTGTAATACATTTCCTAACATAAGAGGAAGTGCAAATCCCCATAAGCCTCTCGTTATATTTCCTTTTGTCAAATCCGTACTTCTTGCCATAATACTGCTCCTTAAGTAATTCTCTTGTAAAAAAGACTTCTTAAATAATAGTTACCAGAAATTAAGCTTTAAAATTATTATTCAAGATTTAATTTCTTATCGAGTATATATATTGAGGCAACCACAAACGCAATAAACATAACTACTGACACCACAACCGAACCTGTCATAATATGTCCGAATTCTTCAAACGTAAATGCCACATCACTTCCCGTTACAGATTCCTTAATCATCTCTTCAAACATATTACCATTCCCCTTTATTGGCGTAAGTAAAAGCACAATAACATTCAATATCTGTCCAACAATATACACTGCAATATATGTTACAAATGAGAATGCATCCCTGTTGCCATTGGCTGTATATCCCATACACATACAGAAAAAGAACATTGCATACATATATATCCCTGACAATATAATCAATATAATTATTAATGTGCAGAAACTGCCTTTATATCCTAACACATTTAACTGCTCATTAATACTCTCTGGCACTCTCCATATCCAGTCCACCCTTGCAATTGATATACATACAGAAACAATAATCACTACAAAATTAACAAGATATATAATATATCCTGATATAAGCTTGCATACATATATAAGCCATACAGGAACTGGAAGTGTGTGGGTAAGATAGCCCTCATCTTTTAACGTGCTTCTTCTAAAATATAATATCACAAATACTATGCTTACAATAAATAAAACTACGCATACAATTACATAAACTGCTATCATAACCGGATATGCCACTGGTGTAATGCCATTATCCGGAACATATTCTGACAACATATGTAATGCCCAGCACCCAAATGCTGCAAGTAATGTAACTATATATAATGCAATGTGCTTTTTAAATAATTCTTTCAAATCATATTTTATTAATCTGCCTGCTGTTAATAACATACGAACACCTCCCTGAATAATGCGTCAACACTCTTATTGTATTTGGTTCTTATATCATCAACTGACTCCTTAAGATATACCTCGCCCTGTTTTATAAATACAACCTCGTCAAGAACATTTTCTATATCACTGATAAGATGTGTTGTTATAACAACTGTCGCATCTTCATTATAATTGCTTATTATTGTCCGTAAAATGTAGTCTCTTGCCGCAGGGTCAACACCTCCCATAGGCTCATCTAAAAGATACAGCTTTGCTTCCCTGCTCATAACAAGAACTATCTGCACCTTCTCCCTTGTTCCCTTAGAAAGTGACTTTATCTTATCCTGCTCATTAATTCCGAACTTCTCAAGCATATCAAGTGCTTTCTGCTTGGAAAAGTCCTCATAGAAATCCGCAAAATAATCAACTGCTTCCTTTACCTTCATAGATGGATTAAGGTATGTTCTTTCTGGAAGATATGACACTATCTTCTTAGTATTAACACCAACCGGATACCCATTAATTATAATCTGTCCTGAAGTTGGCTTAAGCACGCCTGCCATCATCTTAATAAGTGTACTCTTGCCACTTCCGTTAGGACCTAATATTCCTACAATCCTGCCACTTTCCAGGGAAAGTGACAGATTATTCATAACCTTTTTCTTGCCATAGCATTTGCCTAATTCTTTAATCTCCACCAAATTGCTCATATATCCTCCATTCCAAGATAAATTAAAGCACTGTTATAATTTCCCTGTTATAACTTTTATTCCTCTATACGGCTGATATATTCCTTATACTCTGCAATTGCTTCTTCTGGAGTAAAACCTATCTTTTTCATTCCATTATGAAAGCTCTCACAAAGCTCCAGAGCCATATCCTGCTTTAACCTGTCTATCTGTTTACCTCTGTCTGCAACGAATCTTCCAGATGTTCTCTGTGATTCAAGATAACCTTCTCTTTCAAGCTCTGATAAAGCCTTCTGCATTGTGTTAGGATTAACTCCTGCCTCCAATGCCAGCTCCCTCACCGGCGGAATCTTATCGCCGACCTCAAGCTTTCCGCTGGCTATCTGAACTTTAAAATGCTCCATTATTTGCAGATATATAGGGACATCGTTACTAAAGTTCCAACTCATAACTTATTCCTCCTGCTTATAATCAATATTGATAATTCCCATATGGTAGTAATGCATAAACAATATATGCGCCTTACATTGTATTATTGTATTACTCTATTAGTACAATAATACACAGTTAATAAAATGTCAATATATTTATTTATCATCTCTGTGCTCTCCGCCCCACTTGCACATTGCAACAAGAACCGGTACTAATGACTTTCCTCTTTCTGACAGGCTGTACTCTACTTTTGGTGGAATTTGAGGATACTCTTTTCTTACAATAAGCCTGTCCGCCTCCATCTCCTTTAATGTGGCACTAAGTGTCTTATGTGATATATTTCCCATACATCTTTTAATCTCACTATACCTCATAACCTCCTTATGATTAGCCAGCCAGTACATAATCACAAGCTTATACTTCCCACTTATAAGCGACAAAGTATACCCAAAATCCGTATCACCAATCCCCTCCCCCGTCTTACAACATAAACTACACATCTCTTTCATAAAACCAGCTCCTTCCTAAGTTATCAAAAAACTTAGCGGCTGTCCTTTAGCCGCTTAGTACCGCTACGGTTTCAAGTAGCGAGAGCGTGCCCAGCGGTAATACAACACGTCCTCCACAACGTCCGTCCGCCATTACCCCTCCCCGGAATTTTTTCACTCCACACTAACCTAAAGGAAAGTATATAACCTAAATGTGCGTACTTCCCATTTATATAATTATAGGTTATATTCTAAATTGTAACAAGAATTATTATACAACCACACCTATTAGATGTACCCTATTCATCAGATTGGAGGATTATGAAATTTAGTATTGAAGAACTTCGCCCGACAAGAAATGGTATGACTATCTCAAGAGATTCCAAGCTTGGCAATTCTACCAAAGTAACTTACTTCTCTATGGGAAAGGATACTTCCATAAGTCAGGAAAGCTATGATAGAATGACTATGTATATTGGAGCTTCTGGCTGGGGAGAATTCATTATTGGAGAAGAACCTAAGACTATTAAATTACAGCCAGATGAACTACTTATTGTACCTGCTGGTACATTATGCGGAATGCAGACATCTAACGGAATTGTGTATACAGAGATTATATGTACAGGAAAGGATATTAATATGAACGCTAACGTAAAAACTAATGAAGTATTTGCACTTAAGAACCTTATATCTTACGAAGAAGGCAGTATTGCCAATATGGATGTTGTAAGCACTCCTGATATGAAGTATGTGCTTATGGCATTTGACGAAGGAACAGGTCTTACACCTCACAGAGCACCTGGTAATGCTATCGTATTTGCACTTGAAGGCAAGGCAACTATAGGATATGAAGGTAAAGATTATGAGCTTTCAGAAGGTGAATGTTTCCGTTTTGAAAAAAATGGACTTCATAGTGTGACAGCTAATGGAAAGTTTAAGATGGCGCTTTTACTTGTGTTAGAGTAATTCCAAAAAGCAGTGATGAATGACGGACAGCTATTACTAACGGACGTTGCGAGGCTCTGCTATATTACCGCTGGGCACGCTCTCGCTACTTGAAACCGCAGCGGATACTAAGCGGCTAAAGGATAGCCGCTAAGTACCGGCGGCTTCAACAGTACCCAGCTTGCAATATATTAATGCCACACAACTGCGATTGCCAGCCGGAAGTTTTGTAAGTGCTTGCCGTAATTTATTTCGTGGAGTGGGGCTGTTGTTCTCTCGGCTAAGTAAGACTTATCAACGTGTGTAAATTAAGCAGTACCCAGATATAAGGAACGAAAAAAATCAAGGGAGGGTGGCTGGGGTGAGGAGATGGTCCTTTAAACATATTGTGATATTTCTTAGGCTTTCCCTCTACGTCCAACAGCACTCGTACAAGGATGTACGAGTGAGTGAATACGAAACACGGATGTTTCGTCTGAGCGGCTGTGTCCCTATCAACAACCTTCACGGAAAGTCTTAGAAATATCCAATCTGTTTACCTGACCATCACCTTATCCCAGCAGCCCTCCCTTTTTTCGAGCCTTATATAGTCCGGCTAATCCATAACCTCCAGCTTAACACCTTAATATCGTGCCTTATATCGTCCGAAGTCCGACTAACCAAAAGCTGCCCCCTCTCGCATTACTCTCGTGTAGCCCTGTCAAGCACCTGAAAATAATCCTCAAAGGTCTTCGCACAACACTCATAATCATCAATTATAATGCCATCCACTCTGAGCCCGATAAGTGCAAATGCCATAGCCATTCTATGATCGGAGTATGTCTTTACAACGCCTGGTTTAATATGTCCTGGAAGAATTTCTATTCTGTCTCTTCCCTTCTTAATATCTATGCAGAGGCTGTTAAGTTCATTAGCAATAGCCTCTATTCTATCTGACTCCTGAAGTCTTATATGTTCAATATTTCTTATAATTGTTGGTGTCTTTGCAAATGGAGCAATTGCCGCAAGTGTCATTGTCTGGTCTGAGAAGTCATTCATATCTACGTCTACGCCATTGTATTCACCATTAGCAGGACCTGTAACACTTATTCCTTCATGCTCTTCCTCAACTTTACAGCCTAACTGCTTTAACACCTCAAGGAACTTCATATCTCCCTGCATTGAAGTATATCTTACATTCTTAACAAGGGCATAACCACCTGTAAGTGCTGCTGCCGCATAGAAATAGCAGGCTGCTGACACATCAGGTTCAATCTGATATGTACCTGCAACATAATTGTCATCAGCAGGTATCTGATATACAGCCCCTTCGTGTACAACCTCACAGCCGAACTGCTTCATCATATTAGATGTTATTCTTATATATGAGCCATCTGTCTTCTTGCTTGTAATATTAATCTTAAGACCACTGTCAAGCATTGGTGCTGTCATCATAAGTGCACTTAAGAACTGTGTACTCTCACTTATGTCAATTGATACCTCTGCCTTAGGCTTATTACCGCCAAAAGCTGCACCTGTTACCTTTACTGGAAGATGTCCGTTTTTTTCAAGGAACTCAAAATGTGCTCCCATATCTTCAAGTGCATTAAATAAAGGAAGCATTGGTCTTTTCTTCATCTGCTCAGAACTTTCTATTGTATACTGTCCATCAGAAAAAGCTAACATTGCCGTAAGAAATCTTGCTGCTGTTCCTGCACTGCCTACATTGATAACGCCCTCTTTCTTAGGAATATTGCCACCATGTCCTTCTATGATTGCATATTTGTCAACTTCATTTACCTGTATAACATAACCTAATGCTATAAGACTTGAAAGAAAATGTCTTGAATCATCGCTGAATAACACTCCATTAAGTCTGCACTCTCCATCTGATAACGCTGCCATAAGAAGTGCTCTGTTCGTAATACTCTTAGAACCCGGCACTTCAACAACACAGTTAATTGGCTTATTTAACTTTCTTACCTTATATTGTGACATTTTGATTAATACCTCTTTAATTGCTAATTATTATTTGCGCTCTTCCATCTTAGGATAATCCCTATGCCAGCCTACATACTTATAAGCAGGACGAATAATCTTTCCTGCATTGACAAGCTCTTCAAGACGATGAGCACACCAGCCTGAAATGCGAGCTGTTGCGAACATAGGTGTAAACATTTCTTCTGGAATACCAAGCATTGAATATACAAATCCACTGTAGAAATCGACATTGGCACATACCGGCTTGAACATTTTTCTTTTGTTCATAATAAGCTGTCCCGCTTCTTTTTCTACTGTCTCATAAAGAGCATACTCCTTCTCCATTCCCTTTTCAACAGAAAGATTTTTCGCAAAGCTCTTAAGTATAACTTCTCTTGGATCAGAATTAGTGTATACAGCGTGACCCATACCATATATAAGACCTGCACCATCAAATGCTTGTTTATCAAGAATTTTATTAAGATATGCACAGATTTCTTCTTTATTATCCCAATCCTTGCAGTTAGCTTTTATATCAGCGAACATTTCCTGAACCTTAAGGTTAGCACCACCATGCTTAGGACCTTTAAGGGAAGCGATTGAAGCTGCCATAGCTGAATATGTATCAGTTCCTGATGATGTTACAACATGGTTAGTAAATGTTGAGTTATTACCACCACCATGCTCTGCGTGGAGCACAAGACAGATATCAAGAACCTTAGCTTCAAGCTCTGTGAACTGTCCATCATCTCTTAACATATAAAGAATATTCTCTGCCGTTGAATATCCCTTCCTAGGATTCTTAATCATAAGCGTTCCGTCTAATTTAAAATGTCTGTATGACTGATACGCATATACTGTAAGCAAAGGCATCTTAGCTATAAGCTGTAACGACTGCCTTAATACATTAGGAATTGATATGTCATCCGGATTTTCATCATATGAATAAAGGCTTAAGATACTTTTCATAAGTGAATTCATAAGATTAGTACTTGTTGCCTTCATAATTACATCTCTGATAAATGCACCTGAAAGTTCCTGTAAATCAGCAAGTATTCTAAGGAAACTGTCAAGCTGTTTCTCTGTAGGAAGATTACCAAATAAAAGAAGGTAAGTTGCTTCTTCAAAACGGAATCTATCTCTTGTAGAGCCTTTAATAATATCCTGGACATTATATCCCTGAAAATATAACTGTCCATCGACAGGTATCTTTCTACCATGAACATTCTCATTACCACATACATCAGAAATTTCTGTAAGTCCTGTAAGAACACCATTACCATTGCTATCACGAAGACCCCTCTTAACATCATATTCGATATATAAATTCTGGTCAATGGAGCCTGATCTTGTACACTCTTTAACGAGTTCTTCAAATTCACTTTTATCAACCGTTGTTAGTTCCATCATTTCCTGATTGTTCATTGTAATCCTCTTTTCTGCGCAATCTTTAGTACCTGCCTGATAAATGCCTGATGCGCTAGACATATACCTGCCAGAATATGAATAATTATACATATTCATACGTCATATTATGCGATAACTAATCATATTTTGTCAATTAGTACACTTATTATTTTTAAGGTGTTATTACATTTTCAAAAGATTATTAACTCAATCAGAGCTTTTACTTATTATTATTAATGAAATCTTACATTCATATCCACGAATTCATCTCCGAAGAAATCTCTATATACAGTATCTGTTATCTCATCCATATAGTCATCTTCTACTTCATCGCCTGCATACAATATTCTATATTCATTACCAAGGAAATAACAGCTTGTATTGCTTAATTTCATTCCATTCTTCTTATAAAAGCCTATTCTCTTAATCATATAATCCTTAGCTGCACCCTCATCTGCATAGTCAGGGTTTTCAACCTCAAGCATTAAGAGCCTGTCATCATTTACTGCAATATTCTTTAACTCCTGTAAAAATGTTGAACCTAAATGCTTTGAACGCTTATTCTTAACTATCGCAAGATAATCAAGAAGATATACATCTTTATTACTGCATTTTATAAAATACGCATATCCTGCAAGCTCTCCATTATCCTCAAACATTCCATATACAAAATACTGTCCTTGCTCTCTCTTTCTTAACATCTGACTAAGAGGCTTAACCTCTGATGCCGGAAAGTCTGTTACTATATGTTCATTATATATGTCTGTAATCTCGTCAGCCTCTAATATTCTTATGTAAAGACCATTTGCATTATCCTGTGTATCTGTGTTATTAATTCTAACGCTTATATTATTCATTAATATTCTCCTCATCATCCCTAAGTCCCATAACTGCTGTTGCAAGTTCGATTAAATCTTTATATGTCCCTTCAACAAAGCCTTCCTTATTAATTACAAGGCAGTCATCAGCAGACACAAAAAGATATATATTTTCCGTATCCTGATTCCATTTAATTATATCGTCCCAGCTGAATGTGTCCTTGTCGTCTTCCTCATCGGTTACAACAATATATTCTGCGTCGATATCATATGTAAATGTAATTCCAACCATTCTTGAATATATATTATGGTACTTTCTTTTACTGCTTCTGTCCATTCCAATCATTCCTATATAAAGGAATACAGCCGCAGCACACGCATAAAATATTACCATAAACCAGTCAGCTTCCTCGCTCCCCATAATCTGGAATATAAGATATCTTATACAGCCCATTCCAAATAAAAGTCCGAAGATGTTGTATATCGTTTTAAATATTTTGTACTTATTATTATCAAAATTGCTTGCTCTCATTGCCGCATCAATGTACTCTTGTTTAAATAAGGTTCGATTTTTCATACTTCTCTCCTATTGTTTTATGTTATAATGTTTCTATTGTAATGCAGTCCATTTAATTTTACAAGTGGAGTAATCGTGTCTGTGTGCCCCTGACACTAAACTGTTATTCTTTAATCTGTGCGCAGAAATGAGGTTTAATATGAATAATATTAATAATTCCAATAAATCCAGCCGTGCCGTTGCCTGCATAACCGGTGCAAGCTCTGGTATTGGCCGTGAAATGGCAAAACTTTTAAGCAAGAAAGGCTATGACCTTATCCTTGTATCTAGAAATACTAAAGAAATGCTTCTTCTCTCACAGCAGTTATCTACAAGATGTGAAATAATAACCTGTGATTTATCTGATGAAAATGCCTGCATTAAGCTTGGCAGGACATTGGCAAAGAAGGATATATATATCTTCATTAATAATGCCGGATTTGGTGACCTTGGAAGCTTTGATAAAACAAGCCTTAATAAAGAATTATCTATGATTAATGTAAATATCAAGGCAACCCATATTCTTACCAAATATATGGTTAAGACTTTCAAGAAAAGAAACCGTGGTTACATTATGAATGTAGCTTCCAGTGCAGGACTTCTTCCGGGAGGTCCATATATGTCTACTTATTATGCTACTAAAAGCTATGTGACAAGTCTTACAAGTGCCATTAACGAGGAACTACGAGAGGCTAAGAGCAGGGTTCACATATGTATGTTATGTCCCGGCCCTGTTAACACCAACTTTAATAATGTAGCTAATGTAACCTTTGCACTTCCGGGAATATCAGCCACTTACTGTGCTTCTTATGCATTAAGACAGATGTTTCGGGGCAAAGTCACAATTGTTCCTACTCTAATGATGAAGCTTGGCACAACTGTGGCAAAATGTGTACCTAGACAAATGGTTACTGCCATAACTGCAAGACAGCAGAAAAAGAAAATTATGTAATGTACAGGAAATGAGGAAATATGTCTAACACCAAAGTATATCTTGCCCCTATGGAGGGACTTACGGATTATATGTTCCGTAATGCCTTCGATGAATTCTTCGGACACGGCAAAATTGACAAATATTTTATGCCATTTATATCACCTAACCAGACAGAAAAATTTCTAGCAAAGGAAATGCGTGATATTGACAGAAATAATAATTTAATCAATTCAATACCACAGATAATGACTAATAATTCAGAGGATTTCATATGGACAGCCCATATGCTTTTTGATAACTTCGGATATAATGAAATTAACCTTAATGCAGGCTGTCCCTCTGGAACAGTCGTTTCCAAATCAAAAGGCTCAGGAATGCTTGCAGATACTGACAGGCTTGAACGCATACTTTATGAAATAATGTCCGATAATTACATTCAGGACAACAATATAAAAGTATCTGTAAAGACACGTATCGGAATTGAATCACCTGATGAATGGTACAATATCCTTGAAGTATATAATAAGTTCAGCCTTGAGGAATTAATTATCCACCCAAGAGTAAGAACTGATTATTACCGTGGTGATGTTAATAAGGAAGCTTTCAGGCTGGCAATTAAAGAAAGCCGCAACCCTGTATGTTACAATGGTGACATATTTACTCGAAATGATTATATTGCATTTCTTAAAGATTATGCTTATACAGATGAAAATAGCAAATCACCACTGCCACACTGCATAATGCTTGGTCGCGGACTTGTCGCTGACCCAGGACTTATCAATGTACTTATAAGTGATAATCCTTATGAATATGCAAGAAACCTTAAAGAGGATAAAGACAATATGCGAAAGCTCCATAACTATGTGTATGAAGAACGCCTTAAGATAATGTCAGGTGATAAGCACGCTATCCACCGTATGAAAGAAATGTGGTGCTATATGGAATACGCATTTGGTGACTGCAAAAAAGAAGCCAAGGCTATTAAAAAGGCTCAGAAAATGAGCGATTATAAAGATGCTGTAAATGTATTCTTTACTAACTGCCATTTATCTGAGCCTGCACATATTCTATTTTCCAAAAAATTCTAACATTAAAATATATATTATATTCTGTATGATTAATATATATTTACATATATCAGTTATTAAACTATTAAATTACTATCTTAAAAATACGCCTGTCAGTGCCTCTATCATATAAGTTGTATCTTTCACACCTGCTGTTTCATATGCTGAATGCATTGCAAGCTGTGCAAGCCCTATATCGACAGTATTAACTGATACGTGTGAATTAGATATATTGCCAAGTGTTGAGCCGCCGGCTATATCCGACCTGTTAGCATATGTCTGGTATGGGACATTTCTTTTGTCACATATGTCCTTGAATATGGCATAAGATACACTGTCAGTCGTATATTTCTGATTGCCATTAAATTTAATAACAATTCCTTCATTCATATATGGTCTGTTTGTCAGGTCTGCCTTATCTGTGTGGTTAGGGTGTACAGCGTGTGCATTATCAGCAGATACCATATATGATGAAGCTATTGCCATCATATACTTTTCCCTGTCCAGACCATAAGCTATGCTTATTCGTTCTAACACATCTGATAAAAATGTAGAGTCTGCTCCCTGCATAGTTGTGCTTCCGACTTCTTCATTATTAAATACACAGCATACATTTACTTTATCATAATCATCTGAAATCTCACCCAATGCCTTAATATAAGCCATTAAAGATGAATACGCACATTGTATGTCATCTAATCTTGGTGCTGATATATATTCATCGTTGCAGCCCCATATTCTGCCTTTTTCCCTGTTATATAAGAAAAGTTCTGTTGTAAGGCTTTCATCTGCAACGCTTTCTTTATCCTTGTCTTCAGATTGTATACAAGACTTTATATACTCATCAAAGTTATCCTTGGCATTAATATCACCAAATAAAGGAAGCATATCCTTCTGTGGGTTAAGACTTGTGTTATCATTGACACTACGATTCATATGTATTGCAAGGTTAGGTATTACAAGCAGGTCCTTATCTGCATTTACAAGATATTCTTTAATGCCTGACCTGCCAATTGCTACTGCATATCCTGCAACTGACAATGGTCTGTCAAGCCATGTTGACATTATCATTCCGCCGTATTTCTCTACATTAAGGCTTATGTAATGTTTATCTGTTGTTATCTCTGGATTTTCTTTTACCTTAAAAGAAGGAGAGTCGCTGTGGCTGGCTGTTATATTATAACCCTTATAGCTTTCTGCCTTTGGCATATTAAAAGCTATAATTGAAGAACCACCTCTTATTACATAATAACGTCCTGACGGATTAATCTTCCATGCTTTACCCTCACTTAAGCGTATGAATCCATTTTCGTTAAGAACTGCCGCTATATTATTAACAACGTGGTATGGACTTGGACTTTTATATATAAAGTCTATCAACTGTTCAGAGTCTTTCTTAAACTGTTCATCTGTAAACTGCATCTTTTACATCTCCATTCCAACTATACATTTTTATTCAGTGCCTGTTTTTTATTTATTTCTTCTGAGCTTCCCTGTACTGTTTCTTTCTGCCATTTTTTACTTCTTTAATGATATTTTTATTTCTTTCTGCCTTTCCTTATCTTTCCTGCTATATAATAATAGATACCAACCGCTGCTGCTATCATTACTACAATAACAATAACCCTTACTGGCATGCTCATATTTAATACATTGCTATGCGAAGCATTATTAGTGCTTCCTGTCTTAATAAGTCCATTATCACTGCTCTCTGTACTGTTATCCTCTGAACTGACAAGCTTCTGCTCATTCTCATATGGATTATCTACAGAATATGTCTTTCTTACATAATTGTCAGGCTTTAAATCTACTGTATAATCATACACCTCATTTCTTACAAAATTATCTGTATTAGCAGCAGAAGTTGAATAAAGATTCATTCTTTCACCGGCAACAGCCTTGCAATATGCACGTCTGTCTGTATTATCCTCAAAAAATGTTATCTTTCCATTGATTGTATTGCCTGCAATATCAGCAACATAACTTCCCGTAACTGGATATAATATATAAAGTCCTGTGATTCCGCCTGAATGAACATATCCATGTTCTGATATATAGCCGTCAATATTAACTATGCAGTCACTTACATTGATATAGCCATCGGCATATATACCACCCATAAACTGCTCATCTCTGTCAGCAGAATTCTTATCTGCATCTGTACATACAAGTGTAACATCTGCCTCACAACCACTTATATTTCCGTTACCAAAGCCTGCAATACCCGCAGTTCCCCACATAGCTGCTGTTGATTTGAGGGATACATAACCTTCCACTTTACAGCCTGTGATTGTCGTATTATCCATATAACCTGCCAATATAGCAGCTAATATGCTCTTATTACGATTACCATCCTCATTCTCGCTTATATTTACATATGCACCTTTTATATTAAGATCCTTAATAACCGCATTCTTCGTTATCCCAAAAAGTCCGGCATAATAAGTATCATATTCTTTAAGGTTGCCATCATAAGCCTTTTCTGTAACATCTGTAACAGTATTAATGTCCATATTGTAAAGTGTATGTCCATTGCCATCAAATGTTCCATTAAAATTCCAAGGCTTCCAGCCGTCCACCCCAAATACTGACATATCAATATCAGCCATAAGGACATAACTGCCATCACTATTCTTAGAGGCTTCCAACAAATCCTTTGAGGTTCTTATCTCTATAGCCGATGTGTCATTATCTGCTGCGTAACACACAGCATTTTCTGGCTGATATACTGCCAGTACGCCTATTACTGCTGCAAGAACTGTAATTAACATTTTCCAATTCTTCTTTATTGTGCCTGTTATCATATATATCCTCATTTCTACGCACATTTTGGCTTATATAACGCTTGTATCAAGTGCGCTGTGACACTTACGCCTATCATTATATTAGGCTGCCACAAAATGCAGCAGCCCAGAATACAATTTACTTATTACTTAATGTTATACTTCTTCTCAAACTCATCAACCGGTATTGGTTTAGAGAAATAATATCCCTGATACATATCACACCCCATCTCTACTAACATATAGAGCTGTTTTTTTGTTTCAACACCTTCTGTTATAACTTTCATTCCAAGCTTTCCAGCAAGTGTTATTATACTTTCAAGAATATCAAGCCCTTTCGCCTCATTTTCTGAGGCTCTTAAGAAGCCCATATCAATCTTTAATACATCTGCACTTATGTCCTTTAACATATTAAGTGATGAGTATCCACTTCCAAAATCATCAATCTCTATATTAAATCCGTAGTTCTGCAAAAGCCTGATTATACCCATATTCTTGTCAAAATCGGACATTAATGTTGTTTCTGTAATCTCTATATTAAGATTAACAGGGTCAATGTCATATTTATCAACAAGCCCGACAAATGTTTCGTATACATCCACAAGATAGAAATCCTTAGTCGATATATTAACCGATATGTGATACTGGTCTTTTCCCTCTTTCTTCCATTCTCCAAGCTTCTTAGCTGCTTTATCCCACATATATCTGTCAAGCTTATATATAAAGCCTGTCTTTTCAAGAACATCAATAAATATTGCCGGAGATAACAGTCCTCTTTCAGGGTGCTGCCAACGCACAAGTGCTTCTGCTCCGTATAAGTTACCGCTAGAGTCTACCTGTGGCTGTAAGTACATTTCAAACTCATTATTACTTATTGCCCTCTCGAATTCTCCTATAATTCTTCTTTCTTCAATAGAGCTTTCAAAAAGTCTTTCTGTATAATAAGCTATATTGCTCTTATATTCATTCTTAATAGTTTCACTTGCAAGATTAGCCTTATCACACATAATACTTACAGGCTCTTCCAAATCACTTATATCATACACACCTGTAAAAATGTGCAGATGGAATGAACTATCTTTAAAATAATCCTGCATTCTGTGAATTATGGATAATATCATATCTACACTGAAACTCTTCTTAGGAATAAGCATAGCAAAACGGTCACTGTTAATTCTTGCTGCTATGATATCATCACTGGCATATTCTTTCATTATCTCTGCCTGCTTTACAAGAACTTCGTTACCTTTTTCTATTCCAAATAATTCATTAACGAACTTAAAGTCCCTTATATTACTGCATAACATACAATATGGCACATCTGCATTTCTATGAAGGATCTTGTATGTTTCTACATAGAACTGATCCTTGTTATAAAGTCCCGTAAGCCTGTCGTGGGTTGCTTTATACTTTTCTTTCTCAAGTGACTGTATGTCTTCTGTCTTATCATTAAATATAAAATAATCGCATACAAAATTATTCTTATCATCAAATATTCTCTTATATACAACCTCATAATATTTCTTAATATCGTGAAAAGATACTGTTGTTTCAGTCTTCATCGTATCTTTTCTGTCACTTCCACGCTCATTAAGCCATTCTGAATATTTTCTCTCAACATCAATATATTCTGTTCCAATATTATAAATATTCTTTAATATGTCATTACAGTATATACATCTTCCTCTGTTATCAAAGCACACAATTCCACTATTCATATCTTTAATAATAAGGGACAGCGTATTCTCTATAAGCTCATTAGGTATATATCTTAACGTGAAATAGTATATAAGCATACACATAATTCCGTATGCCGGCATAGACACATCATATATTGACTGTGACCTTATTGTCACAATGTCAAGAATAAATCCAATCAGAAGTGCTATAAATATTATCTCGTATCTGAAACTGTAGAACTTAGACGAGTTCGCTATCATAAACATAAAGGATAAAAGCAATAATAAGATAACAAGATAATTATATATAAAATGTGCCTTATAAAAGAAATTGGTCTTCACAAATTCTGTTACAATCTCATAATCATTAATCTCTGTTATAGTAAATATCTGATGATTCCATACATTGGCAATAAGCATAACGCTGTCTATTGCTGAAAATGCAATCATTGCCTCTTTAATAATCTTAACTCCATGAAACAATCCTGTATAATATTGCGTGTAGTACATTAGAAGAATAAGAATCCAGTCAAAGCATATCAATGTAAGGCTCTTGCAAAGCGTTGTGATAGTTATTCCTGGAACATATATATACACAAGAAATACTATGCCACAAAATGCTGCAACAGCTTCATATATAAATACTATCTTTGCCAGTCTGCCTTTCTTATTCATTGCTTTATATGAACATATTCCCATAAGAATAATCTCAATAGCAATTAACAATCCATACATTATTCTCATCTGTAATCTGCACTTCCTCACCGTCAGTATAAATATACATCTTCACTACCATTATTATACATTTATATGCTTTAATTTGTAAATATAAAATCACATAAAATTATATTTCATATAGTCATTTATATATGTGTTTCTTTTCTTCTCATCAACACATTAGTTCCTGACATTATAAGCATACCAGCAGCGTTGAACGCTAATACAAGTATTGCCGCTGTCATTCCTATTCTGTCAGCAAGGAAACCTACTATCTGTGGTGTAACAATTCCGCCTAATGCGGCAATGGCCAGAAATAATGACATTCCTGTTGTTGAACCTTTAATTATATTGCCAACACTTGATACTGTTGTTGGATATATTCCCGCAAAGAAGAAGCCAAGTCCTGCAATAGCTACAGTAATAACTGCAAGATTATGGGTTGCTGTAAGTAATATAAAGAATACTGTTGTAGCAACGCAGTATCCAGATATAAGCTTATTCTTATCAACCTTTGATGATATCTTAGCTGTGAGAAGTCTTCCAAGCATAACCATTATCCAGGTAACCGATACAAGGTTGGTTGCATATGTACTGCTCATTATATCCATACTCTTAAAATATGTTACAAACCATCCATTTACGCAATTCTCAAGTCCAAGATAT
>ERZ780228.572-NODE-572-length-32143-cov-5.085234_pt1 | contig 32143 bp, 25 predicted proteins | sample MGYA00511015_ERZ780228 | MGnify/ENA primary metagenome ERZ780228 (study PRJEB29588, sample SAMEA2161897) | human gut metagenome | biome: human gut; feature: human-associated habitat; material: faeces | place: Denmark | collected 2008/2010 ...
AAGATTTGGAACCAGATGCAGAATTGATCATTAAAAAGGATCTTGAACTGTATAATTGTATGCTTCATAAGGCATTCAAAATCTGTTTTGATCGTGCCTATAAGGATGTTACCTATTCAGATACGGATCAAAGAATGATAAAGTCCTTCTATGGTACAAGTGACTATTTTCCTTTGTCTGCCATTAATGAGGCCAAGGCTTTGGTGAAGAGTCTTAAATGTCTTGAAAAAGAAAATCAAGATATGATCAAGACTCGTCTTAAAAAGATAAACAAGAAGCTTAAAAACAATGAGAAACAATTAAAGAAGGCTTTAAAGGAAAAAGAGAAACTGATCAACAAATCCAAGAAAAAGAAATATACAGAAGAAGACTATCTTTATGAGGTGCAGGTATTGAATCCGAATATCAAAAGATTGAAGAGCATTATTCGCAATCTTAAATTCAGAAGAAATCGAAACGAGTTCAAACTTGAAAGAAAGATGCCTTCTGTATGTTTTGGTGGTAAAAAGAATCTTAAAAATGGTGATTTAGAAACCTATCGTTTTAAAAGAGCCAGAAGAATGTTGATTCCAGGAAGAAGACAAGGCAAGTATTCAAACAACCTTTTCAAATTAAATGTTGATAATGATATGTTGACCTATCGAAGTACGCAGAAGGATATTGTATTCAAGGTGAAGTTTCATAAGTACAAAGATGAATTGTATGCAAGAGTCAATGAAAAACACAACTCACCTGATAAGGCAGTAGCTTATGAACTAATGGATTATGGTGAATACTTCATTGTGAAAGCTATATTTGAAAAACATATGAATCTTCCAAAGACAGATACATTGTATGGAGCAATAGGGATCGATATCAATGTGGACCATATAGCACTATGTGAAACCAATAAGGATGGAAATATTGTACTAATTAAGAAGTATCCAATCCATAAAGAAAACACTAAAAACAAACGAAATGAAGAATTGTATCAGCTGGCCATTGAAATCATGGAACAATGTAAATCCAAGAAGAAGAGTCTGGTAGTTGAAGACTTGAATTTCAAGCAGTTGAAAACTAGGATGCTCTATCGACCAAAGAAGGAAAATAAAACATTATCGAGTTTTGCGTATAAAAAGATATTAGAAAAATTAGAAAGAAAATGTTTGATGAATGAAGTGGATGTAATCAAAGTAGATCCAAGAAATACGAGTAAGATTGGAAAAGAAAAGTATACAAAGATCAAAGGATTGAGTGTACATTATTGTGCAGCCTATGTCATCAGTCGAAGAGGCATGGGATTTGTAGATTAAATAAGATAAATAATCAGAACCAGAAGTTTATGATATCTTACTGGATGATAGGTACATAGATCATGGATGAAATTCTGAAGTATTTATAAAAAGCATACAATAAAAACTCCATCGCAAAAGACTGAATGGATCGGGATACCGAATGATTCAGAAAGATGGAGTGGCTATTGAAATGTTACCGGACGACTGGAAACGAACCGGGCATGTTATTTAGACATGTGACTTTTTCGCAGAAAAAGTCTTTTCTTGCTTTTAAACTATAGAAGTCTAAAGGTTTCTAGTTATGAGAGCTCAAGAAAAGTTTATAGTTGCTTGGAGTGTGGCTAAATATAGGCTATAATATAGTCACAAGAAAGGAGCTGATTCTATGCAGATTATTCCAATGCGGGATTTGAAAAATACAGTTGAAGTAGAACGCCTCTGTGCAGAAGAAAATGGTCCAGTATTCGTAACCAAGAATGGATATGGCAGATTGGTTGTTATGGACATCGATTATTATGAAAAAACTATGAGAAAGATGTATGAAGCAAAAACTATTTTGGAAGGTTTGGAAGATGCAAAATTCGGAAATACTGTAGACGGAGACACTGCAATTTCTAATGTAAGGAGCAAGTATGGCATCTAAATTTGGATATCGGCTGACCAAAAGAGCAGAATCTGATTTAGATGGGATTGTCTCGTATATCTCAGTTGTACTCGCAAATCCACAGGCTGCATCTGATTTTGTAGATAAGCTGCAGGATAATATTGAAGAAACAAGAGCTTTTCCTGAAAGTGGTTCTCTTGTACATAATGAATTTTTACAGGTAGAAAATGTGCGAAGGAAACTTGTTGGAAATTATATCATGTACTATCTTCCAGATATGGGAGAAAAAATAATTTACATTCTACGTATTGTATATGGCAAACGGAATATGGATGCAATTCTTAAAAAGTTGGATATTTGATCATATATGCACCTATCACGGGTTAAGCAGAAGCTCCTAAAGGATGTCATCGACAAAAATGAGGATGATCTATACTTTTATACCCAATTATTAAAAGCACTTCCATAGCGTTATCACAATTTTTTAATTGGTAATGAATATCAAATGGTATTCTGTATTGCGAAGAATATGTTAGAAAAACGTCTTTTATATACGGCAATCTCGCGTGCTAAAAAATAGCTTATTTGAAACGCAGGTACGCTTAAAATTAAAGCGTATTCGCCAAACAACGTTGCAGGAAAGAATTTATGAAAGTATTAGAAAATAGAATATATCGACATTTTAAAGGAAACACTTATAAAGTGTTGTGTGTTGCGATGCATACGGAAACGCAAGAGAAGATGGTGGTTTATCAAGCATTATATGGGGATTATAAGTATTTTGTTCGTCCATATGAAATGTTTGTGTCAAAAGTAGATCATGACAAGTATCCGGATGTGAAGCAGGAATATCGATTTGAACTTGTAGAAGAATAGGCTTAGGTCTATTCTCTTTTTCTTACTGTGCGATTTGTTAACGTATCCAAATTGGGAGTGTGTTATAATAAATCATATTGACAAAGGGTGATTTAAATTATGGGGCGTGAATTATTTTTAGACTTTTTTACAGAGCACGAAGTGCCTGTTATTCGTAAAAGAAGACATACATTTTTAAATATGGATGATGAGAATGTATATGTTTTAAAAGAAGGTGTTGTGAAGGTCAGTGTTTTAATGCGTGATGGACGTGAATTTAATATTGCGTATTTAAAAGGCTTTGATATTTTATCTATGTTTAAAGATGCAGTTGTTGATTGTAAATTTTCTTCATTGATGATTCGTGTTGAGAGTGATGAAGCTAGTTTTTATTGTGTTTCTAAAGAATTATTCAATCAATTATTAAATGAACATTCTGAATTGGTTGAATACGTGAATACGTATTATCGTAAAAAATTATCGGAAACAATTTCAAGACAAGAATTAATGACGATGAATGGCAAGAATGGTGCTGTATGTGCATTTATATACTATTTGGTTACAATGTTTGGAAAAGAAGCGCGTGATGGAATTTTGATCGATTTAAAGATCACAAATGATGACATCGCTGGTTTCTGTGGAATTTCTACAAGACATAGCGTGAATCGTATTTTGCGTGGCTTAAGAGAAGAACATGTTATTCGCGCATTGTATAATAAAATCATGGTCTTGGATGTCGAGTATTTAAAACAATTTGTAGATGTTAAGGTGGATGCATAATCCGCCTTTTTTCATGCAAAATAAAAAGAGCCGACTAAAAATGTGGGATGTCGACTCTTAAAACTGGTCATTATAAGAAAGACTATCATGAGTTGGTTACAACCAGTTTTGTTTACTATATCATGGATTTTGAAATGAAAAAAGAGCTGAACTAGATGATGTGGCAAATAATTCAGCTCTATTCATAGGAAACTGGATATGCAAATTACTTTATGGACACGCTATCCAGCAAAAATAAGTATATCATCTTGTTGTGTATTATACAAAAACAATTGTCCAAAATTGTATATATAAGGAACACGTAATATAATAAATATCAATTGCTAACAAGATTCTACTGAAGTATGATACAATGGAAATAATGATAGAGGTGACGAAGATGAATTGTGACTATGTGCTTCAATATCTGGAAAAGACGGAAGTCCCAATTGTTTCAAAAAAGAACCATGATATTATAATGTGCGGTTTAGAAAAGATGATTATCTTAAAGGAAGGTGTCGTAAAGGTGAGTTCCATTTTAGAGGATGGACGTGAATATAATATAACTTATGCCAAAGGACCCGATCTTCTTTCGTTAATGTGTGACACACTTCGTGAAGATGTTGCGTATCGTATAAGAATTCGTGTTGAAAGTGAAGAGGCATCTTTTTGTTTGGTAAGTCGAGAAGATTTTTCAAGGGCTGTAAAGCGAGATGAAAAATTAAAAGAATATGTTGAGGCATACTATCGTGAGAATCTACAAAGAGCTCTATACCGCCAAAAATGTATGACAATGAATGGAAAGAGTGGCGCTATCTATGCCTTTCTTTATAATTTGATTTCTTTGTTTGGAAAAGAAAATGAGGAAGGTATATTGATTGATATGCAGGTCACAAATGATGATATTGCAGGATTCTGTGGTATTTCTACAAGAAACAGTGTCAACCGTATTTTGCGTGGATTAAGAGAAGAGAATGTAATTCGTATAGTCGATAATAAGATTTTAATTTTGAATGCAGATTATTTAAAGCCATATGCAGACTAAAAGGGTGATCTCACCCTTTTCATTTCGCCAATTTTTCTTTTAATAGTTCCATAGTGATTGGTTTTGCGATATGTCCATCCATACCTGCTTTTAGGCATTCTTGAATATCACTTTCAAATGCATTGGCACTCATCGCAAGAATATGTACGCTTTTCGCATCTCTTCGTGGCAAAACACGAATTTCTCGAGTGGCTTCAAGACCGTTTTTAATTGGCATCATAATATCCATAAAAATATAATCAAAAGTGTAAAGCTTAGATTTTTTGAATTGATCAAGGGCTTCTTGTCCATTTCGAGCAGTTGATACATCAAGCCCTAGATCTTGTAACAAATGGGTTTGGATCTATTTGTAAAGGAAGAATTATCCTAAAGCTTGTACCAACATTTTCTTTACTTTCCATTTGTATCGTACCATGCACTTTTCTAAGGGCATTATACTCGATTGTTAAAACGAAAAAAAGAGCTGATCGGGTAAATCAGCTCAAGAAATAGGAAACGCTGGATAAGCGGTAAAAGGGTAATTTGATTATCCAGCGTAACCTAGTATATCACTATGAATTGAAAATGCAAGGAGATTGAACATATTTTCTGTATCACTAGTTTTTAATATTGATTTGTATTATACTTGAGATAGATTCCGTATCGGAATTTATTTTTTTTGGAGGAAATATGAAAATTATTGTAGTTGGCGATGGGAAAGTTGGCTTTGCGATTGCGAAACAATTGAATCAAGAAGGTCATGATATTACAGTGGTTGAAAATAAAGCGAATGTATTATCAAGTACAATGAATCAACTAGATATTGTTGGTGTGCAAGGGAATGGGGCTAGTTTAGACACATTGTTGGAAGCACGTGTACCTTCGAGTGATTTGTTGATTGCGGCTACATCAACGGATGAAGTGAATATTATTTGTTGTTTATTGGCAAAAAAATTGGGTGCTAGACATACCATTGCTCGTATTCGTAATCCAGAATACAATAACACAGTTCGTTTGATTAAAGATGAATTGGGATTGAGTATGAGTATCAATCCAGAGCAGGCGGCGGCTCGTGAAATTTTGCGTGCAATTCGTTTCTCAAATTCCATTAAAGTATCGTCTTTTGCGAAGGGAAGAATTGAGCTTGCTGAAGTTAAGGTAACAGAAAATTCCCCACTTATAAATATGCGTGTGGTTGATATCAATCGTCGTTTTAAGACAGAAGTCTTGTTTGTGACGATTTTGCGTGATGGTGAAGTCATCATTCCAAATGGAAATACGGTGATTTATGAAAATGACCGTCTTACATTAACGGGTTCAACAACGCAATTAGAGCGTTTCTTTATTAAGATTGGTATTTTAAGTGATCGTACAGTCAATGAGGTTATGATTGTTGGTGGTGGTCGTATCACATATTATTTGACAAACATGTTACTTGAATTGGGTATGGCCGTTAAAATTATTGAATTGAATAAAGAGAAGTGTATCAACTTGGTTGAAAAATTCCCGCAGGCAACAGTTATTCATGGAGATGGAACGGATCACGAATTATTGTTGAGTGAATCATTAGAGGAAATGGATGCCTTTATCGCTCTTACAGATAATGATGAGGAGAATGTCATTATTTCCATGTTTGCGCAAAGTCATGGTGTTACGCATGTGCTTCCTAAGGTAAATCGTGTTTCTTTAGGTTTCTTGTTGGAAAAGTTGGGTCTTGAAAATTCAATTACGCCTAAGTTTATTACCGCAAACCAAATCGTGCAGTATGTTCGTGCTATGCAGAATACGGTTGGATCAAACGTTGAATCTTTGATTAAGCTCGTGGATGACAAGGTAGAGGCTTTAGAATTTAGAGTGCGTGACAATTGTCGTTTTATTGATGTGCCAATTAAGGATCTAAATATTCGTAAGGGTATTATCATTGCGTATGTAACACATAAAGGTGTTTCTAAGGTGGCAACTGGGGATATGCGTATTCAACTATCGGATACGGTTATTATTATTAGTAAGGTTGCAGGGTTGAGGGATATCAATGATTTACTATCTTAAGCATAATATACATAAACTCAACTGGACTATGATTGGTAACGTATTGGGTATGGTGCTTATTGCGCAAGCCTGTTTAATGGTGTTGCCAGTCATTGTGGATTTGATTTATCAAGAAGGATTATATGATTCTTACTTGATCGTAATTGGGATTTGTTTGGTTTTAGGATATGGTTTAACGCGTAAAAAGTCGAGAACGAATTCTTATTTTGCCAAAGACGGAATGCTTGCGGTAGGTCTTGCCTGGATCGTTGTTTCTTTCTTTGGTGGATTACCATTCTACTTGTCGGGTGAAATTCCTTCTTTTGTGGATTGTTTCTTTGAAGCTGTGTCTGGATTTACAACGACAGGTTCAAGTATTTTAACGGAAGTTGAGAATTTAAAGCATGCCACACTATTCTGGCGTAGCTTTACACACTGGATTGGTGGTATGGGTATCTTGGTTTTCATTTTGGCCTTACTTCCAAAGTCAAATGATCGTGATATGCATATCATGCGTGCGGAAGCGCCTGGTCCTACCATTGGTAAATTAGTACCTCGTATGCGTCAGTCCGCTATGATTTTATATACCATGTATATGGGATTGACTATCATTCAGGTCATTTTACTTTTGATTGGCAAGATGCCATTGTTTGATGCGTTGTGTAATACGTTTGGTACGGCGGGTACCGGTGGTTTTGCGATTAAAAACACGAGTATTGGCGCCTACAACAATGCGTATTATGAAGTGATCATTACGATTTTCATGATTTTATTTGGTGTGAACTTTAATATGTATTACTTTTTATTAATCAGAGATTTCAAACAGGTCTTTAAAAATGAAGAGTTGCGTACATATTTAGGTATTATTCTATTCTCAATTACTTGTATCACATTGAATATTTTATCCATGTATAATTTTGATGTATTCAAATCCATTCGTTTGGCAAGTTTTCAAGTGGGTTCAATTATAACGACAACCGGATATTCGAGTTGTGATTATAGTGTCTGGCCACAATTTAGTAAGATGATCCTCTTCTTATTAACAGTCTGTGGTGCGAGTGCTGGTTCGACTGGTGGTGGTGTGAAGGTAAGTCGTCTTTTGATTATTGTAAAGAAAATCAAATTGGATATTCAAAAGTTACTACATCCACAAAAAGTAGAGGCCATCACAATGGATGGTAAAGTAGTAGATACAGAGGTAGTCAATCAGATTATGGCGTATTTTTGTAGTTTCATTATTATTGTCGGTGTCTTGTTGTTCTTGGTTTCATTTAATAACTTTGATTTTGAGACAACAGTTACATCCGTTATGACTTGTATTGGCAATGTAGGTCCAGGATTTGGCCTTTGTGGTCCAATGGGAAACTTTTCCATGTTCTCGGATTTTTCGAAGATTGTCTTATCTTTTGCGATGTTGATTGGTCGTTTGGAAATCTATCCAATTATCATTTTCTTGGCTCCACTATTAAATATTCGTAGTGTATCTAAGAATATTCATAGTCGTAAAAAGCGTAGAAGCAATTAAGGTACTTTATGTACCTTTTTTATTTGCACTTTTTAGTACAATTTTTACTTTTTAATTGAGTGTAAACGCATACATCTAACTTAAGCGTAATTTATGTTACTATATAGTCAAATTAGTTTACTTTTATTTAATGGGAATATAACCATAGTTTTTAGTGGATTGAAATAGGATTGAGAGTTTGATAGAGTTAGTACTATTAGGGGAATGGCTATGAAGATAATAGATAATGATTTGACAATTCAAGAAGTGTGTGGGCGTATCGGTGGATATCATCGGTGTTCATTGGAGGATGGATATCCCTTTTTATATGTGAGTTTAAAATTTCAAGAGATTTTTGGTTGGTCAAAAGAAGAGATTGAAACTCGATTTGATAATAAATTAATGAATATGGTGCATCCAGAAGATCGTAATCTTGATCTATTTCATTCTGTTTTTCGTTTGTTAGGAAAAGATGGATATCACTATGTAAGTGAGAGTGTAGAGAAAGAGGGAAATTCTATACTGCATGGACATATTTCGGATGTGACGGAGTTTATTCGGGAAAAGGAACAGAATAATATCTTATCGGCTTTGACTATGGATTATACTTCTTTAGTGCTTTGTGACTTGAAACAAGATACAGTGGAAGTGATTAAGCAGGATGCGAGTTGTGCTGAAATGAATTGGCATAGTTATAGTGAGAGTTTAAATTATTTCTATGATAATGTACTGATGAAGGATTCTTGTCCAAATTATATGGATATTTTATCAAATGGGTCTTTAATGCGTACATTAAAGAAACAGGGTTCTTTAGAATGGCATTTTCAAATTGTTCCGGATGAGAATGGAATTTCGAATTTAGGTGCAAGGGCAGTATTTCTATATGAGGATTTGAATCATTTTAAGATTATAATGGGTTTTCGTCCGATTGATGAAATTGTAAAGAGGGAAAGGGTATTAGAGCTTCAAAGAGAGATTATTGAGGGTCTTGGTAAAGAATATTTTTCCGTATTATTGTTGGAGTTGGATAGTGGTCAAATCTTTTCATATCGTGAAGTGGGTGAGAATGGTAAGCGTATTGCGGATTTTTGTCGTAAACATGAAAATCAGTGGTGTGCATTATTGCCGGCTTATGCCGATGAGATTGTGACGGATGAAAGTCGTGAAAATTTCTTAGATCAGCTTTCGTTAGATGCGTTACGTTCAAATCAAGATGATTTTTCAATGACCTATGAATTTAAAATGGGTGATCGTATTCTTTATCATCAGACACGTATTGCGTATGTTTATAAAAAGGATCGTAGTCGTGTGGCGGTGATTGGTACAAGAAACATTGATGATTTGATCAAGAAGGAACGTATGCAGGAGGCGAAATTAAAAGAGGCATATATTGTGGCGGAAGAGGCGAATAAGGCGAAAACGGATTTCTTAAACAATATGTCGCATGATATTCGTACGCCTATGAATGTGATTCTTGGCTACAATGAATTGATGAAGCAGTACTTGACAGATCCAATCCTGGTGGATTATCAAAATAAGATTGAGCAGAGTGGTAAGTTATTACTTTCAATCATTAATAATGTGCTGGATATGGCGCGTATTGAGAGTGGTAAGATGGTTGTCGAAGAAAGAGCCGAGCAAATCGGGCTTGTAGTTGAAGAAATCGAGAACGTATTCGAGTCAAGTGCACAAGAAAAGAATATCGTATTTACAACGAGTGTAGATGTGGATCATACACATGTGTTGTGCGATGGTTTTAAGATTCGTGAAATCTTAATGAATCTAGTGGGAAATGCGTTTAAGTATACGCCTGATAGTGGTCATATTGCGATTGATGTGAAGGAACTGAATTGTACAAGATCTGGTTATGTTAGAATTCAAACGCAAATCAAAGATACGGGTGTTGGTATGAGTGAAGACTATCTTCCAACTTTATTTGATTCTTTTTCTAGAGAATATAATACAACGATTGGAAAAGTGTCAGGTACAGGTCTAGGTATGGCGATTGTCAAGAATCTTGTGGATATGATGGATGGAGATATTTGTGTAAAGAGTAAGCTGGGAGAGGGGACTTGTTTCACTCTTACTTTTGAGCATAGAATAGCGGATGAGGATTCTATAGAATTGAATCAAGAATTGGATGTTCTGGATGAAAAATCCATCTTAGAAGGCAAGCGTGTTTTACTTGTGGAAGATAATGATTTAAATGCCGAGATTGCGATGGCCATACTTGAACAGAGTGGTCTAGTGTTGGATCGTGTTGAGGATGGTTTAGCTTGTGTAAATCGGTTGTCTGAAGTGGATGCAGATTTGTATGATTTGATTTTGATGGATATTCAAATGCCAAATATGAATGGGTATGAGGCGACTAGAAGAATTCGTCAATTTGAGAATGTAAAAAAGGCAAGTATTCCAATTCTAGCTATGACGGCCAATGCGTTTGAGGAAGATAAGAAAATGGCCATAGAAGCAGGTATGAATGGGCATATTTCTAAGCCAATTGATGTGAATGTATTGGAAAAGCAGATCATAAACATATTCAAAAAAGTGTCTTAATTGACACTTTTTTCTATACAAGGTATATATTTGCGGTTTATAATGTGGGTAGTTCGATGCAAAGGAGTGGTAATATATATGAGATTTTTTGATTACATTGATACTATCGAAAAGCCTACAATTGAGAATATTCGAGTTATATATAAGGCTGTAAATGAGAAGTATGATGATCTCATAGACATGGCACTGGAGCCGAATAGTAAGAATTATAAAAAGTGGGTTCAGAATATGGAGTGTTTAAAAAAGTCTGAAAACATGATGATTGATTGTATTGGCAATAAGCAGATTACAGATACAGAGTGGTTAGAACTTATGTATAATATTTATCGTTATCAAGTTAAATATGGTGGTTTAAAATACCTTACAATTGAATTATAGGGAAGAACAGGGTTCGTAATGAGTCCTGTTTTTCTTTTGTACATTTTAACAATTCTGTTGCACTTTTTAATTGAGTTTATTTTTGGGGGGGAGGACACATATATAACCAAAAAGTAAAATATGTAAGTAAATACATAGGATATACAATATTTAACACAAAATAAATATAACCATTGTAATTTAGGTATTTGAAAAATGATTGTAAGGCGCGTAATATGTAGATTACCAAAAGTTAGTGAATCTTAAAATGTTTGATAGGTAAGGGGTATTTGATGTATTTATGAATACATTATTGATAATTTGTGCAATATTTTTTTACTAAAGTGGTTTACAAGTTTACAAGGTAGACTTTTTTTTACTAACTTGAAGTAAGCGCTACCAATAAATATAGGGGTTAGATATGGAGAAGAAAGATTTAAAGCATTTGAGTCGTAGTGAGTTGGTGGATGTCATTTGCGAGATGAAAAAGGATACTACAGATTCAAATGATTTAACAATGGAAGAAATAGAATCGGAGCAGAAGCGATTAAGGGATAGGGCTGTATATCGTAAAACTTTAAAAGGGACGATTGGTATATTGGTTGTGGTAGCTGCCATTTCTGTTTTAGTAGCTACTTTATGGATGCCCGTATTATCTATTTATGGCTATAGTATGTCTCCTACTTTAGAACAGGGTCAGTATGTTGTTTCTGTAAAGAATACAGAATTAAAATCTGGAGATATTGTAGCTTTTTGGCAGGGAAATAAGTTGTTGGTAAAACGTGTTATTGCCAGTCCTGGTCAATGGGTAGATATTGATGTGAATGGCAATGTGAGTGTGGATGGTAAAGTATTGGATGAAAAGTATCTTAATGAAAAAGCTTTAGGAAATTGTGATATTGATCTTCCACACCAGGTGTCTGAATCGCATTGGTTTTTAATGGGTGATAATAGGGATACTTCTATAGATTCTAGAAGTAGAGCAATTGGAGATATTTCGAAAGAACAAATAGAGGGACAGATTATTTTTAGAATTTGGCCTTTTGATCAAATAGGAAGTGTAAAGTAGGTGAGAGAGCATGGTTTCGGATTATATAAAAAAACTACTTAAGGATAAAGCAAGGTTAAAGAAATGGAAAAGGATTACTTTAGCCCTTTCTTGCGTAGTTGTTTTTTGCGTGGTTTATGCACTAACTCTTCCGGCCATTACTTTAGAGGGTAAGACCATTTGTGGAATGGAAGAGCATACTCATACTGAAGAGTGTTATCAAGATGACAAGTTAATTTGTGATAAAGAAGAACATCAACATACTGAAGATTGTTACGAAAAAGAAGATGAACTGCCTGTAGAGGAAGAGAATACTCAAGAGGATACAACAGAGTCTAGTGATGAAGTAGAAACAGTTGCACAACCAGAAGAAAGTAAACAGGATGAGAGTAATGAAGAAGAACAACAACAGGAATCAACCCAAGTTACTTCAGAAGGTTTTGATTTAACTAGTGATGCAAATAAAATCAGTTCTATCGATTGGTATTATATAAAAGATGGTCATGAAACTAAGATTGATGTGACAGGTAATACAGAAATACCTGGGGATGCCAAAATAAAATTAAGTGTTCATTATCAAGGGATACAGATTGACTATTTAAAAACAAATTATAATCGTACTTTAATATTTGATTTACCAGAAATGCTTAGAAATGCAGGGGCACAAGGTAGTATTATGTCAGGATCAACGAAAGTTGGCGATGTAACTGTAGATAATAGAAAAGTAAAGGTTCAATTTTATGAAAGTTATTTAAATGGATTATTAAGTAGTGGAAAGACAACGATTGATGGTTATTTCTATGTTACTGGAGAGGCTAATTTAAGCAAGGTACCTAATGAAGGAAAAAAAACGATTACAATAGCAGGAAAAGACTATACATTGAATTTTGGTGAGAATCCAATTGCACATTATGGAAAAGTAGATGTGAATAAATCTTGTGAAAAAACAGATCCAAATAGTGATTATATTAAATACACAATTACAGTGAATGCTGGTGAAGATGGTTGTCCAGACGTAAAAGTGGTTGATACATTTACCACAAATCAGGATCTAGTAACTTATGTTGGAGTTACAACTAATAAATTAGATTTAGTTGGAAATCCAAATAACCAAGAACCTAATGAAACAATAGAGGATGGAAAACAACATGGAAGTGTTTATTTAGAAACTACGTCTATCGATAAAACGCCTATACCAGAAGAGAATACTAAAAAAGATAATGAAACAGGAAGTTTAGTATGGGCTATTGGGGATATGTCGGCTAATGAGACGCGTACTTTAACTTATTTTGTGAAGTTAAAAGATGGTGTTGCGTTGAATGGTAAAACTATCAATAATCAGGCTGTCGTATATTCAAAATCTATCAAGCGTGTTTATAGTGATAATGAGTTTACTCCAAATATAAAATATGACATGAGTAAAGAAAGAGTAGGCTCTGTTGTTAGACAAAATGATGATGGATCTTATAAGATAGATTATAAATTGTATTTTAAATTGAGAGAAAACGAAAGTAATTATCCAGTAAAAGATTTTGAGATGTTTGATTTTCTTGATTATAATAAAGATTTTTTTACAGATGAAAATATACGAGATTATGTGACTTATGATCTTAATTCAGTCAAGTTGTTTAAAAAGAATGCGGGAGAAGATACATTTAAGGATTATTCATTTAAAGTTTCTTGGGCAAAAAATACAGATGATTATAAAGCAAATTGGAACGTTGAAGTAGATGGAAAACCAACGCGTTTCAAAATTATAGGAACAGACAATAGTCCAATTGTTTTAAATCCAGGGGATTCTATTTATGCGACTTATAGCGTTAAAGTAGCTCCAGAAGCTTTTGCGAAAATTCAAAATAATTCGGTTGCAGTAAAGAATAGATATCTTGTAAAAGCATCAAACACTAATAATAGGGCTGATGATTGGGCATTAGATAAGGTTTGGCATATTGAGAATATTAATACATACAAATGGGATGAAAAATCAGTGGAAAGTGCAACAACTAATGATACCACTATAGAAATGACTGGAAACAAGTATGTAAAAGATAATGATAATGATAAGTATATAGTTGATAATTCGTCTGAGAATACATTTCAAGTACCTAAAGGTAGTTATCCATATACAGTAATGGTAAATGATACATTAGGTGATTGGGATGCGACAGGTGTACAAATGTCTGATAAATTAAACTCAAATAAGATGCAGTATGTTGGTTATGTTAAAATTGAAGCTTTAGAAGTAAAACAAAATAGTTCTAATCTATCTTCAACAGGAGATTATGAGAAAACTAATACATTGGATCGTACGTATGAACCAAAAGGTGTTAAATGGGTAAAAATTGATGGAGACACTAGCTTTACATTAAAGCCTAGTGATTTAGGTTGGGAAAATAATAAATATGCATATAGATTTACTTATTATGCAAAACCAGTAAATCAAGATTCTTATGGTAATTCAAAAGTAACAAATACATTTACTTTAAAAGGTAATGTTGTTGGAAGAAATGGTAAATCGTTTGAGATTTCAAATATTTCTTCAAATAAGGAAGTTACAATTACAGGTAATTATCAGATGAACGTGAAAAAATCATCTTGGTATTATGAGAGTCCGAAAGTTGATAGTGGAAATTGGGCAAAAGGAAAAATTTATTGGGTTGTAGAAGTTAGTGGCACTGCAATAAAAAAAGGCACAATATTTAAAGATACGATAGTAAAAGATAAGACAGCTTCTTACTTACATGATGATTCATTAGTGGGTATTTACAAAGGTAAATTACCGGATGATAAATCAATAACAAGTTTTAAAGATTTGGAAGAGTTAAAGACTACAAGTGGTTTAGTTGATGTGAAAGGCGAGTTCTCTAATCTTAATGTTACAAATAATTCTGAGTTAAGTATTACCGCAAATAAGAATATAGAACTTAAAGATCAAAAGTTGTATATGATTATTGCCACAGAGCCTTCTTTATTGCCAACAGAATATCGAGATTACAAAGAATATGGAAATCAAATTAGCACAAATGATGATGGTGAAAATGATATTAGTTGGGGTTCAGCAACAAAAACACTGTGTGGAGGTGCAGATATTCTAAAAGAATTAGGCCAAACTTTCACATATGATGGAACTAAGATAACTAATATTGAACCAGGAAGAGATAAAGGAGATACAACAAAGATATTTAAGGATGGATTATCTGATACTGGACCTGGATTATATGCTTCTTGGGTATTTAAATTAAATTATGCTGGTGAGTTATCAGGAACATATCGAGTGTTAGAAAAAATCCCTGAAGGTATGGATTTGGCGTATATACGTGTTAAATGGACCGGACCTAAACAGGATACAATTCAATCAAAGGAAATCACAAATCTTGGTTCTGAATGGACACCGAAACAAACGAAAGATGCTCCAACAGATAATAAAGGACGAAAAGAGACAACAACGTATTATGTTAACGGAAATCAGGCTCTTATTGAATTGGGTGATTTTATAGCTGGACAAGTAAGAGATGATTATTCTGTGGATGTACAGGTGGTTTGTAAAGTAAAAGATTCCGATGTGTTACATGGTGTAGAAAAAACTTTCACAAACGAAGTTGAATTACAAACAGCAGATGGACAAAAGATGAATAATGCGACTTCATCCGCAACTTTGAAGGGACAGAATCTTGAAAAGTCGATGACGTCTAATCAACCGGCTAATGAAAAAGTAAAATTCACAATTAAAGCGAATCCTCTTGGACAAAAAATTCCTGTTAGTGAAGGAACAACACTAAAACTTATAGATAAATTGAGTAATTCGTTGCTTTTAGATACGAAATCAATAAAAGCTATAGATGCAAAGGGTAGTGAACAAGCAATTAAATCTATATTGAAAGATGACAATACGCTAGAAATTGAGATACCTAATAACAAGGCAATCACAATTACTTATGAAGCAACAGTGAATGCACCACCAGGACAAAAGGTAGATTTTTCTAATGAAGCTTATTGGGAAGGATATACTCCTTCAACGGGTGTTAAAGTTGAACAAAAAGGGTATTCATATACTGCTGGTGGAACTGTATCAAGTGGTAATAATATCAAGTTGAATATTCTAAAAAAAGATCAATATGATTTATCCACTTCATTATCTGGTGCTGAATTTACAATGGTTGAATGTGAGCGTTTGAATGATGGCACAATTAAATCAAAAGGAGACACCTTTAATTGGTCTGGAACAACAGATGCTAATGGAACTTTAAGTTTCGGTAGTGGTTCAGCAACTGATCATGTAATGCAATATAACACTATTTATAAAGTGACAGAAACTAAAGCACCAAAAGATTATGTAAAGAGTGAGCAAGAATTATACATAATGGTGCCAAGGGTTGAGTCTGGAAAAAATGATTATTCAGATTATGTTAAAACATGTATTCAGGATAAAAGAATAAAAGTGCAGTATCAAGAAACATATGTTTTAACTGTATTGAACCATAAAGGTGAGATTACTGTTGAAAAGAAGTTTAAAAATTCTGCTAATCACGATATGAATCCAGTAACAGGAAAATATCATTTTGGCTTATATGAAAATGAAGACGGCACAAATGAAGATGGCACAAGAGATCCACTTCAAACAATATTTATTCAATATGATGAAGGTTCAATTGATCCTAAGAGTAATAAGTTTATTAATTTAGAATTGGATAAAACTTATTACGTTTATGAATTAGATGATCAAAACAATCCAATTAAAGATTCTGGTGTTCATGTCATTAACAGATTGGAATACATTACATCTTATAGTACTAATAATGCAGTACAAAGCGGTGCGACGGTAACCGTGACAAATCAAAGCCGTGTAAAACAACTACCTTCTACTGGTAGTTATGGAACTCTGATTTACAGAATATCAGGAGCTATGTTGGTATTAGCAAGCTTGATAGTTCTGACTAATATAAATAAAAAGAATTATTTAAATGACAAATCAAGGAATAGGAGAAAGCAATGAAACTAATTAAGAAAATTGCTGCCATTATGTTTGCGTTCATGATGGTAGTATCAATGAGTTGTAACGTAAAAGCTGATGAAGGAACATCATCAACGACAAAAGGAACAATTACTATTAGTAATGCGATTCCTGGACAGACATATAAGATTTATAAGATTTTAGATTTAGAGAGTTATAGCCCTAAAGAGGAGAATGGAAAAGAAAAAGGTAATTTTGCATATAAACCTTCATCAGAATGGGCAAATTTTATAAAAGGAGAAAATGTTAAGGATAAATATTTTACTTTTGATGGTGAATACGTTTCATGGAAAGAAAATGCTAGTGTTGAAGAATTTGCAAAACAAGCAATTCTATATGCTAATAAAAAAAATCAAGGTATCACAGCTAATGATACGAAGACTGTACCTGCTGCTAGCGCTGGACAGACTACATCAACTTTAACTTTTGATGTACCATCTCTTGGATATTATCTAGTTGATTCCAGTGTTGGTACTTTATGTAGTCTAGATACTACAAAACCTGCTGCAACTATTCAAGAAAAGAATGGTGTTCCTTCAGTTGACAAAATTATTACTTCTGGCGGAGTTGTTTCTGCTGATGGAAAGTCTAACTCTGCTAGCATTGGTGATAAAGTATATTTTAAAACAACAATTACTACACAACCAGGAGCTCAAAACTATGTCCTACATGATAAAATGACTGAAGGATTAACTTTTGATGAAAATTCAGTGAATGTAAGTTTACATAAAAAGGCAACTAGTGATGAAAAAACATTAACTAAAACTAAAGATTATAGTGTAGATACAACAAATTTAGAAAGCACAGGTCCAAAATGTACTTTCCATATTAACTTTACTAAAGAATTATGTGATGGCTTAAAGGCTGATGATACAATTACTGTTACTTATTCTGCAACATTAAATGAAAATGCAGTGATTGCAGGAAAAGGTTACGAGAATGAAACTTGGTTAAAATATGGTGATAGTCAAAATACACAACATAAAACTACAACCACAAAAACATTTGAAATGAATGTGTTTAAATTCTATATAGATAAAAATGATTCAAATACTGAAAAAGGACTTGCTGGTGCAACTTTTAAATTAACTAAAGATTCACAGGATGCAGTGAACATTGGTTTTGTTAAAACATCTAATGAAACAGATACGGATGATGTATATCGTGTTGCTAAAAAAGGTGAGGCAGGAACAGTCACAACTATTACTTCACCTGATTCAGGTAAATTCAAAATCCAAGGTTTAGGTGCTGGAACTTATTATTTGACAGAGATTCAACAACCTGCAGGATACAATAAATTAAGTGGTCCAGTAACTGTAGTAATTGATGAGAATGAAAAAGTTAGAGTTGGTGAATCCGAAGCTAATCCTGTGAAAGTAGAGAACAAAACAGGAACAGTACTACCAAGTACAGGTGGTGTTGGTACTACAATGATCTATTTAGTAGGTGCTTTACTAGTATTGGGTTCTGGTGTTGTATTGGCTACTAAGAGAAGAGTTAAGAATAAATAATATATTTTCGATTAATGATAGGGAGAGGGTTGTGAGATGAGAAAACATATTTCAACTATAATTGCGATACTTGTTTTTGTTACGGGTCTTTCCTTATTGTTGTATCCAACGGTAAGTAATTATTGGAACTCTAAACATCAAACGGCTGTTGTGGCAAATTATACGGATACTTTAGCTAAGATGGATGATCAGGATAGGCAGGCTGCGATAGATTCGGCTATTTCCTATAATTCAGGGTTGGTTTCTAACAGTGGTCGTTTTACGCCAAGTGATTCAGAACTTAGTTTATATAAGAGTCTATTAAATGCGGATGGTACGGGTATGATGGGATATATCACGATACCTGAGATTCGTTGTAAGTTAGCTATTTATCATAGTGTGGATGATTCGGTATTGCAGGTGGGTGTTGGTCATTTAGAGGGGTCTTCACTTCCTGTTGGTGGTAGTAGTACGCATTGTGTTATTTCTGGTCATAGAGGACTTCCGAGTGCTCGTTTGTTTACGGATATTGATCGTCTTGAAAAGGGGGATTTATTTTATCTGCATGTGTATGGCAAGGTTTTGGCGTATGAGGTGGATAAGATTTCGGTTGTAGAGCCTGAAGATTATGGTCCTTTAGAGATTGAAGAAGGTAAAGATCTTTGTACGTTACTTACATGTACGCCGTATGGTATTAATACGCAGCGTTTGATGGTTCGTGGTCATCGTGTGGTGGATAGTTTGTATGATGAATCGAATATTACTTCAGATGCAGCTCGAGTGGATACTTTAGTGGTGGCTTCTTGTGTTGGTGTTGTATTCTTGTTGGTTGGTATTATTGTTTCGAAGATATGGAGGTTAAAAGGACATGAAAAAAATAATTCGTAGTGTATTGTGTATATTTCTTTTTGTTCTTGTATGTACTCCTGTTTTCGCAAGTGATTATTCGAGTTTAACAGTGACTTGTCCATCTTCAAATATAGATGTTCGCTTATATCGTGTGGCGGATGCGGATTATAATTTGGTGGGTGCTTTTAAATCCTATTCGGTTTCACAGGATTGGAATATTCTTGGTGATTATATTGATCGTGACAATATTGAATGGGATGATGAAGTTACATCGGATGCGAATGGTAAGGCTTTATTTTGTCATTTAACTAAAGGTGTTTATTTAGTAAAGGCTTTAGATAATGCGGATTATACAATGTCGGTTTCTGTTGTTTATGTGGATAAAGATTGTGATGTTGAATTAAAGTATGAGCCTAGAGTTGAAACAACTTCTTTGCGTGTTCAAAAAGTATGGAAGGATGACGACAAGAAGAATCGTCCAAGTTTTATTGGTGTCGATTTACTTGGGGATGGCAAAGTCGTAGATCATCAGGTATTAAGTGAAGAAAATCATTGGACATATGCTTGGAATGATTTGTCGGGTGATATGAGGTGGAGTTGTGTTGAGACAAGTGTGCCTTCTGGATATAGTGTAAGTTCTTATCGAGAAGGGAATCATATTGTGTTAAAGAATAGTTTGAATAAGGTTGTGGATTCTAAGAAATCAGAATCCAATCTTCCTTTGACGGGTCAATTGTGGTGGCCTGTACCTGTATTATTGTTTGTGGGACTTGGATGCATATGCGTAAGCAAGTTCTAAAATATATTGGCTGTATCAGTGTTGTACTAAGCTTGGGACTCGCCTTGTTTAATGTGTATGATACATTTCGGGCTAAAAAAAGTGAAGAAGATATATTGGCTGCCTATAATTTAAAGAATGATTTGGATCCAAATGTGTTGATTGATCCAGATATGGATATGCCTGAAGTAGAACTGGATGGTTTATCTTGTATTGGAACGATTGAGATTCCTTCTTTGGATATTAAGCTTCCGGTTACGAGTGAGTTTACGTATGATTTGATGAAATTGGCGCCTTGTCGATATTCGGGTAGTGTATATAAGGGGAATATGGTGATTGCGGCACATAATTCTTGGTTTCATTTTGGAAGAATTCATAGTTTAGATCCGGGTAGTAAGGTCGTATTTACGGATGCACTTGGAAATCAATTTGTGTATCATGTTGCAGTGGTTGAGTCTTTAGAGCCAGATAGTGTTGAGGATATGACTTCTTCGGATTATCCTTTGACTTTATTTACATGTACTTTGGATGCGAAAAATAGAGTGACAGTTCGATGTAAATAAAAAGAGAAATCGATTTTGATTTCTCTTTTAATTTAATTTATCTTGTACGATTTTCTTTACCATTGGATAGGCAATAAGTGCAATCACAATACCTGCAGCTCCTTGGACTATGTTGGCTGGAATTTCACTTGCGGCTACGATCCAGCTTCCTTTTAATATGTATTTGGCAATGAAGTATCCAAATACCATAATGACAGATCCTAATACGTAGCTTGAGATTTGTTTCGGTTTAGAGTAGTTTTTCATAAGTAGGGATACTACGATTCCTTCTAGTCCTTTGATGATTAGGGTAAAGAAGAAGTAGTGGCCGTATCCTCCGGCTACATCGGCTAGTGCACTTCCTAAGCCTCCAATCAAGAAGCTTTCAAATGGATTTAAAAAGCTTGCGAATAATAGGATGAATCCGTCTCCTAGATTGAAGTATCCGTCTAATGCGTTTGGTACTTTGATGAACATGGTTGCGACAAATACAAGTGCCATACCTAGTCCGGTTAGTACGATTTCGTATGTTTGTTTGTTTTTCATAATCTTTCCTTCTTTCTGTAACTTAGTGACTATTATACTTGTTTCTGTATATAAAAAAATATACAATTATAAAAAAAATCAGGGGACAGTTGCATGAAGAAATATCAAGTAATTTATGATTTGTATAAGGAGTCGATTCTTTCTGGAATCTTAAAGTATGGGGATCGTGTGGATTCGATTCGTGAATGTGTAAAGAAGATGAATGTGTCTAAGACCACGGTTGAAAATGCGTATAATAAATTGGTGTTGGATGGATTTATTTCAAGTCAAGAAAAAGTGGGGTATGTGGTGAGTATGAATCCGGAGCGTATCTTACTGCATCAGGAAATCTTGGATTATTCTTCGAGTCACAAAGAAAAATCGTATGATTATGATTTTCGGATTCAGTCGGTTTCTTTTGATTCGTTTGAAACGACGATTTGGAAACGATATATGAAGGGTGTTTTAAATGATAAGCGTTTGATGTCAAGTTATGGTTTAGCACAGGGTGAGTATGGATTAAGGCAGGCTCTATGTAAGTATGTGTATCAGAATCGGAATATTTTGTGTTTTCCTGAACAGATGGTGATTGGTTCAAACTATCAGTCTTTGTTGTATATATTTTGTGGAATGTTGGATAAGTCAAAGGTGATTGGTTTAAGTATTTTAGTGGATGATCAGGCTAAGCAGGTATTTTTGTCGTATGGTTTTCATGTTGAATATTTGAATCCAAATTCTTTTGTGAAGGATATTCAAAGGTTGAATGTGGATGTTGTCTATGTGAATACGACTTGTTTTACGTCTGATAGGCAATCTATGAGTGAAAGGGTTCGTGAAGAATTGGTTTTTTTAGAGAATGTTTTGATTCTTGAGGATGATTATAATGGGGAGCTTGTGTATGCTTCTAAAATCAAGACTTCGTTGTGTTCGAAAAGTAAGAATGTGATTTATTTTTCTTCGTTTTCAAGACTATTATTACCGAGTCTTCGTATTGGGTATATGATTTTAAATGAGGAGTATATGCGTAAGTATAGTGCTTCTTATTTTGGTCCAACGACGAGTAAAATTGAGCAGATGGCTTTTACGCAGTATATTGTGGATGGGTATTTGCAGAAGCATTTAAGAAAGCTTGTTCGTGAGTATAAGGAGAAGCATTTGTATTTAAAGCAATTGATTGATACGTATATGGGGTGTTCGTATATTTTGGATGAAACGTATATGGCGTATTGGTTAAATTTAGATGTGGATACATCACGTTTTCGAGATTTGTGTGAATCGAATAGTGTCGCAATTAGTATTTCAAATGGGCGTATTGGATTGTCTTTTGCGAGTATGAGTAAAGAATTGATGTTAGATGGTGTGATTCGTCTTGCAGAAATATGGAAAGAGTGTTAAAATTTTATCGATTCGACAGTGAAGAAGATAAGTAGGATTAAAAGTTCTTGTGTATAGAGAGAGGGCGTTTGGTGAAAGCTCTTCGAGTCTTTTAGTTTGAAGCTACTTTGGAGTTGAAACGTAGTCGGCGTTAACGAGTGAATTGAGGGCATTTTTCGATTTTGAAAAATGAACTAGGATGGTACCGCGTAATTATACGTTCCTAGAAATAGGAGCGTTTTTTTATTGGAGGAAAGAAAAGATGAAACAATTAACTGGTAATCAGATTCGTCAGATGTTCTTGGATTATTTTAAATCTAAAGGGCATATGATTGAGCCGGGCGCAAGTTTGATTCCGCACAATGACCCAACATTATTGTGGATCAATGCGGGTGTTGCGGCTTTGAAGAAATATTTTGATGGTAGTGAAAAACCGGCTTCAAATCGTATTGCGAATGCGCAGAAATCAATTCGTACAAATGATATTGAAAATGTGGGTCGTACGGCTCGTCACCACACTTTCTTTGAAATGTTAGGAAACTTCTCAATTGGAGATTATTTCAAGGATGAGGCCATTCAGTTTGCGTGGGAATTTTTAACAAGCGAAGAATGGATGGGTATTGATAAGGACAGATTGTATGTGTCTGTATATACAGATGATGCGCGTGCTTATGAAGTATGGACTACAATTTGTGGTGTAGACCCTAGTCATATTTTAAAGACAGATGATAACTTCTGGGAAATTGGTAAGGGACCTGGTGGACCTGACAGTGAAATTTTCTTTGATCGTGGAGAAAAATATGATCCTGAGGGATTGGGAGAAAAATTATTCTTTGATGAAATGGAAAATGATCGTTATGTAGAAGTATGGAATGTTGTATTCTCTCAATATGATTGTGATCCAAGTATTGATCGTAAAGATTATAAGGAACTTCCTCAGAAGAACATTGATACAGGTATGGGTCTTGAGCGTTTGGTTGCCTTAGTTCAGGATGGAGAAACAAACTTCGATACAGATTTATTCTTGCCTATTATTCGTGCAACAGAAGCTATGGCGAAACATCCTTATGAAGGTGAATATAAGATGGCTTACCGTGTTATTGCAGACCACGTTCGTACAGTAACTTTTGCGTTGAGTGATGGTGCTAACTTCTCAAATAGTGGTCGTGGATATGTGCTTCGTCGTGTACTTCGTCGTGCAGTTCGTTATGGTTTAAAATTAGGTTTGGATGAACCATTCTTATATAAACTAGTTCCTGTTGTTGCGGATTTAATGCAGGATTTCTATCCATACTTACAAGAGCATGTTGCGTTTAACCAGAAGTTGATTAAGGTGGAAGAAGAAACTTTCAAGAAGACTTTAAAGGTTGGTCAGGCATTACTAGACGAAGAGATCAGCAAGGCTAAGGATGGTAAATTGAGTGGTGAAGTTGTCTTCAAATTGTATGATACTTATGGATTCCCATTTGAATTGACACAAGAAATTGCCGAGGAAAGTGGAATCACTGTAAGTCATGATGAGTTTGATGCAGAAATGAACAAACAAAAAGAGCGTGCTCGTAATGCGCGTAATGTAAAGGATTCTTTTGCGTCTCAAAATGAAGAGTTGATGAACTTCAATGAGCCTAGTGAATTTATTGGTTATGATCACTTAACTTGTGATGGTAAGATCATTGCGTTATTTAATGCAGAGGGTAAAATGGTTGATTCTTTAGAAGATGAAGGTATGATCATTTTAGATGAAACTTGTTTCTATGCCGAAAGTGGTGGACAGGTTGCCGATAAGGGAATGTTTACGGCTGATGGTGTAGAAGTTGAGGTATTAGATGTTCAAAAGACTCGTAATAAACAACATATTCACACAGTTAAAATCAATAGTGGTGTATTAGAAAAGGGTATGTCTTTACATGGTGAAGTAAATGTCAAAGATCGTTTGGCAACTACCGCAAACCACTCTTGTACACACTTGTTGCAGTCGGCTTTAGTTAAGGTATTGGGTGATCATATTCACCAGGCTGGTTCTTATAATTGTCCTGAATATTTACGTTTTGACTTTAATCACTATGAAAAGGTTACGGCTGAACAATTGGCTGAAGTAGAACGTATTGTGAATGAATATATTAGTGCGGCATATCCAGTAACGAAAGAAGTAATGCCTATTGAAGAGGCTAAGAAGTCTGGTGCAACAGCATTATTTGATGAGAAGTATGGAGATACAGTTCGTGTTGTAACAATGGGTGATGTATCTAAGGAATTCTGTGCTGGATGTCATGTAGAAAATACGGCTCAGATTGGTCTATGCAAGATCATTAGTGAGGAAAGTATTGGTTCAGATTCTCGTCGTATTACGGCTAAGACTAAGTTTGCGGCTTACCAAGATTTTGCACAAGAACACAATATGTTAGAGAATATTGCGGATAGTGCTAAACAAAAGGGTATTAAGAATATTGATACTAAGGTTGAAGCTGCTTATAAGACTATGCACGATATGCAAAAGGAAATCGATAACTTGAAAAACCAAATCTTCACATTGAAATCTAAAGAGTGGGCTACAGAGGCTAAAGACTTTGGAAAAGTCAATGTATTGATTAAATCCGTTTCTGGAATGGATGCAGGAGCATTAAAGGATATTGTTTCTAACTTAAAGGCTAGTGATGACAAGATGGTTGTTTTCTTCGTGAACACAAATGGAGAAAAGGTTGTCTTTGTATCTGGTGCAGGTAAAGAGGCTGTTAAGGCTGGTGTACATGCGGGTCAATTGGTTAAGAAAGCGGCTCAAATCTGTTCTGGTAATGGTGGTGGAAAGCCAGATATGGCTCAAGCCGGTGGTAAGGATGCTTCTAAGGTTGATGAAGCAATCAATGCGATTACAGAAGAGTTGAAAAGTTTATAAAAAGTTTAGGGTATACTAAGTGTATACCCTTATTATTTGGGTGTATGAAAAAGAAGAAGACTAAGAGTAAATATAGAATTCGTAAGAATGAATTAAGAAAATTTGAAAAGGAAAATAAACTCACAAAGAAAGAGAAAGAAAGAGTCGAAATGTGGGTGGAATCTGGTCATAGTGCGTATGATTTGCAGTGGTTGTATGAATTGCGTGAGGAAGAAGAACTTGATGAATTACTAAGTGGTTTGACGGACGCACAAGTAAATTATGTATATAGTCATTGTATGAATTGGGATCCATTCATGGAAGAGCCTTTTTTTGATTACGATAGATTGGATGAATTGGATTTAGAGAACTTACCGACTTTTGAAGAAGAAGTGGATAAAAAAGAAGAAGAACCAGAGATTGATTTACCTTTTTAATCGATTTGACACAACTAACTAACCACTTTATAATTTTAGTATGTGAGATGAAAGGGTTTTATGTATGCATTTGAATGAACATTGGTATGTATTATTGACCATACGTTCTAAGGAAGAGGAAGTATGTAAATACTTGAATGAAAACGAAGGTATTTTTGCGTTTAGTCCTAAGATGGAGTTTTATCATAGGGTTTCTAAACAGATTCAATTGCGAACTTTATTCGGTGGCTATGTATTTGTGGTGAGTAAATTGTCACAGGTAGAAGTGGATCGTATTTTTAGAAAGTTTCCTTTGGAGAGTGTTTTTATTCATGAATTAAAATATAAAGAGGATATTTCGGCATTAACTGATGAAGAGATTCGTATTCTTACGATGTTGATGGATGAAAAGAAGATTCTTCATATGTCTTATGGTGTATTGCTCAACAACAAGATTCATGTGACAAGAGGTCCACTTGTAAATATGGATGATTATATTATTAAGTATGATAAGCATAATCGTTTGGCTACATTGAATTTGAATTTCTTGAATCAGATCTGGAAAGTAGGAGTCACCTTAATTGAATAGTGTGATAGAATGGATGTGTTGAGGACATGTCCATTTTTTATGAGGGGTAAAGGGTAATGAATGTACATATAACAAATATTTATGGGTTTATACAAGATCAAGATTTAAAGAAGAAACAAAATCTATATGCGGATGCAGGGCACGCATTGGGTTTTAAAGAAATGGGAATCTTTAATTTTGATGTAACTACAGATACAGAGAGCGAATTATCAAAGCGTTTGGATGGAATCATTTCATCACTTCAATTCAATGATCTGGTGTTTGTACAATTACCTACTGGAAATGGTGAACACTATGATAATTTATTAATTAATAAAATTAAGGCTTATAATACAAAGGTTTGTATTCTTTTGCATCAAACAATTGAATATGAGTATGTATTAAATACTGTTGATTTAATTATGCCTACAAGTAATGAGTTAAATGCTTATTTAAAAGAACATAATTATACAAACGTGTTCTATAAGAAGAATATTAATTATGAGTTTGGATTATATTCAAATTCATCAAATATTTTATTTTCAGATTTCTATATTAAGAAGTATTTAATAGATGCACAAGATCAATTAGAAGAATCTGTATTGGATGAAGATGTCATTCATGTTGGCTTTGGATTACATGATAAGGATGGTCATTATAGTGTTTGGGTAGGTACTGTAATGCAGTCTATAATTGAGCATACGGATTCAAGAATTTGTTTCCATATTTTGCATGATGAGACTTTAAGTATTGATAATAAGTATAAGTTAAAAAAGGTAGCGCGAAGTGGATTTTCAATAGTTGAATTTCATAAAATAGATGAGAATGATTTTTCTGTCGTAAAAAATCAGATGAGTCGCTTCACAATTGGGGCTATGTTTAGATGTTCATTACCGGAATTGTTGCCAGATTTAAATCGCATTATTTACTTGGATGCCGATTTATTTGTGAATCGAGATATAAAGGAATTATGGGATGTCGATGTTCGTGAATATTATTTGGCTGGAGTTGCAGATGAAGGTGTGGCTGTTCATTATCATCCTAGGATCTTAAATAAATATCCTGAAATAAAAAAAGAATCTTATTTTAATTTGGGTGTACTTTATATGAATCTTAAAAAGCTTCGTGAATTTGGAAATTTAAAAAAATTGGTTGTGGATTTTTTGATTGAAAATCCAGAAGCGGATTTACCAGATCAAGATGCTTTAAACGTGTTATTTCATAATAAAGTTTTATATTTAGATGGTAATTGGAACCAATTTGTGTATTTGCATAGAAAAGATAATGTTGAAAAGTTAGATAAAGCTGTTTTTCATTGTGCGGCTACTTTACTAATGTTATATTCGCATAGTCAAATTGATTTAGAGTATTTTAGAACAATTTGTAGAACTCCATGGATAGACTATGAAATGAATCATCAATTTGAACAATGCTTTGGTAGAATGAATGATAGGGTGAATCAGTATCAAAATATGCTTCAATTATTAAGTAATCCAAATATTAAACATGTTTTTTATGGTGAGGAAAATAAGATGTTAAAAACACTTTATAGTCGTATTCATCTAAAGGATGGTGATTATCGGGTGTTAGAACATGCTCAAAATATGGAATCTGATATTCTGCCATGTAAAGATTTGTCTGTATTGAAGAATGAAAAGGATTCAATCATTATTTTTGTCTGTTGGGAATCGGATCATTGCTCGGCAATTCAAAATTTGGAAGAGCTTGGTTTTAAAAATGGAAAGGATTTCTTTGTCGTTTCAAGATTCTTTTCAGTTGATGATGGCGGTTTTGCGTAGGAGGTTAATATGAAGTTACATATAACAAATATTAATGGATTTAATGCTTCTAAAGAATTGAGGGATGCTCAGACAAAAGTTTCTAAGATTGGAATTGAATTAGGTGCCTATGAAATGGGAATCTATACATATCCTGTTGATAGTGATAGTGATGTAGAATTGTCAAAACGATTGGATGGAATTATTTCGGCTTTGGGATTTGACGATATTGTTGTATTACAGTTACCAACATCAAATGGGTATAAGTATGATAGTTTATTGATGGCAAAAATCTTGGCGTATCATACAAAGTTAATTATTTATATGCATGGTGAGAGTTGGGATTCTAGTTATTTAAATCTTTTAAAAAGAGCTGATTCTATTATTGTAAATGTAAATACGAATTACCATTTCCTTAAAAATCGAGGATTTTGTAGTGTGTTTTTAGATTCAAATTATGATCACACAAAAAAGTGTTTGATGGATGCTATTGAACGTTTATGCTTTGTTGAGAATACATTACTTTGTATGCGTAATCGTGTCGTTGAAAGTGAAATCCAAGTGGGTTTTGGCTTGTACGATAAAACGGGTGATTATACGTCTTGGGTTGGCGTGACAATTCAATCTATATTGGAACATACAAATTCAAAGGTTTGTTTCCATATATTACATGATTCTACTTTGAGTAATGCGAATAAGATTAAATTGATTGAGATTGTTGAAAAGTTTGATAATCGTATTCAGTTTTATTCGTTATCAGATGATTTGTTTGAAGAATATAATGCTCAAATGGGAAATTATACGGTTGGAGCTATGTTTAGAGTAATGTTACCAAAAATTCTTGATAAATTAAATCGAATCATTTATTTAGATGCCGATTTATTGTTCAATAGAGATATTCAAGAATTATGGGACATTGATATTAATGATTATTGTTTGGCTGCCGTGCCGGATTTGAATGTGAAAAAAGGCTATATTTGGACATATCCCACTAGAGGTAAAGTGATTGAAAAATCTAAATATTTTAATTCGGGTGTTTTATATATGAACTTAGAAAATATTCGAAAAAAAGGCGATTTGCATACGCAGACAATTGAATATTTGAAAGAACATCCAGAATCAGATTTACCGGATCAAGATGCGTTGAATGTGATTTACAAAGATGATACTTTATTGATTGACGAAAATTGGAATTATTTTGCGGAAAGTATTCGTCATGCGGATGAAAGAGAATTAAAAAATAAGGTGTATCATTATGTTGGAACATTATGTACTGTAAATAGTCAGACAGAAATGGATTATTTGTATTATAAAACATTGTTGAATACACCTTGGTCCAATGACCCATTTGATTTTTTGAATCGTTCAATTTATAAGGTGGATTTTCAAATAGAAATTTTTGAGAAACTATTTACACGTGTTTCAGATGTGAACAATATAAATATATATTATGGAAGTAATGTTCGTTTAATAAATCAAGTAAAGTCTTTGTTTCATACGATTCATGTGGCAGAAGATTTTGAAGCTATTAAGAATGTGATGGACACAAATAAAAATCATGTATTTACTATCATCGTGGATACGGTGGCAGATAATGGAAAAGCGGTTCAAAATTTACATTCAATGGGATTGGAATATAATGTTGATTTCTTTGATGTTAGATGTTTACTTTCGTATGTACAAGGAGGCTATGTATTATAGTCAATAGTTAAAGAATCGGAGGATGTTTATGAGGATACATGTGACAAATGTCTATGGCTTTAGTATAAGAAGCACAGTTTTACAATCGCAACATGAAGTGGTAGATATTTTAAAAGATTTATGCGATAGCGAAATTGGTTTGTTTAGATATTATAACGAAGAAGAACCAAGAAATGAATTGTCTTCAAGATTAGATGGAATCATAGCTCGACTTAAAGCAGGAGATATTGTTATTTTTCAATCACCAACATGGAATGGAGTGGATTGGGATAATGCTTTAGTTGATAAAATTAAGTTATATGGAGGAAGAGTCGTATTCTTTATTCAGGATGTTCCTCCAATTCAATTTGAAAATAATTATTTTTTAATGCCTTATTTTATTGATATGTACAATAAAGCTGAAGTAGTCGTAGTTCCTTCTGAAAAAATGTATCAAAGACTTGTAGAAGAGGGGTTGACTGTAAAGAAATATGTAGTACAGAAGATGTGGGATTTTAATGTGCATATGGATTTACATACACCTTCTTTTGAAAAAAAACTCTATTTTCTAGGGGATGTTTCAAGATTCCCTTTCTTTCAAAATTGGCAATACGATACACCGCTTCATGTTTTTGGTAATCACAAACCAGATTATGATTATTCTAAAGTACATTTTGGTGGATGGTTAAATAAAACAGAATTATTGTTGGAATTATCTAAGGGTGGCTTTGGATTGGTTTGGGGGAATCAAGAAAATCCAAAGGATGAACTAGATTACTACAAAATGAATTGTTCCTATAAGTTAGCTTCTTATTTATCAGCAGGTATTCCAGTTATTGTTCCTGATTATTTATCAAATGCAGATTTTGTGAAAGAAAATAATATTGGTTTTGTAGTCTCAAGTTTAGAAGAAGCTGATAAGGTTATTCAAGAATGTAGTGAAAAAAATATAGTGAGATGCTATCTAGTGTAAAGAATGTTCAGTATTTAATTAACAATGGATATTTCACTAAAAAGTTATTTGTAGATTCATTAATGAAACTGAATAGTAATGAAGAGAATGGACTGGATGTTAAAGTTTTGGGTATTTTGGATACATTAAATTATGTTATGGCTCATAGCAGTTCGGTTGCTCGTTTTGGTGATGGGGAAATGGATATTATTACAGGTCATAGTATTCCTTATCAGGATTATGATGAAAATTTAGCGAATGAATTGAAAAACATCATTAGTTCAGAAAGTAATGAATCTTTAGTTGTTTGTTTATCGGATGTGTTTGAAGGTTTAGATCGTTATAATCAATCTGCAGTAGATTTTTGGAAACAACATTTAAATAAGAATTATATTTATTATAAGAGTTTATGCAAAGCACCATGGTATGGTTCCACATTTATTTCTCGACCTTATATGGATTTGGTAGATAAGAGTCTTTCCAATATGTATTTTAAAAATATTAAAAATCTATGGGATAAAAGAGATATATTGATTGTTGAAGGTGTGAATTCAAGAAGTGGTGTTGGAAATGATTTGTTTGACAATGCAAATTCTGTGGAAAGAATTATTTGTCCTTCCAAGAATGCATATTCTAAAATTGATGAAATTGAATCGTTGATTGAAAGGCATGCCGAAAATAAATTAGTTCTATTAATTTTGGGTCCAACCGCAAAGGTTCTTGCGAAAAGGTTATCAATTAAGAAATTTCAGGCGATTGATATGGGACATATTGATTCGGAGTATGAATGGTTTAAGATGAAGGCAACTACAAAAGTAAAACTAGACCATAAGCATACTGCAGAATATAATTTTGATGAGAATATAACTTTTATTGAAGATGATACATATAATAGTCAGATTGTTGAACGAATTGGGTAATATTACAGTGGCTTGTAAATTAAGATTGAGTGATTCATTTGTCTAAAATGATTAAAAATAGTTATTGTTTTGCAAGTAATTTGTGAAAATAATTATGGATAATTTTAAAAATTGAATTAATAATTAAATGTTGTTGAGTTTACATAATTATAACTTCGGTTAGTATACTGGTTATATTATTTCTATGCTTATTTTAATATATGCTCATGATTATTAACAAATGTAGATTTTTTTAACAAAATTGGTTAGAAATCGTGTTTTTTACTTGAATAAATCAAGCTTTCCGTTTACTATTAAACCTAGTAAGGGAAGAGTACATCTTTTTGGTAATCCGCAATTAGATAGGGTCGACTAAAAGTTGGCTTCAAGAATTGTAGGG